>SAMEA3387495__coassemble_1135_pt1 | contig 73289 bp, 63 predicted proteins | sample SAMEA3387495__metabat2_high_PE_036 | metagenome-assembled genome bin SAMEA3387495 (sample SAMEA3387495) | Felis catus | biome: Faeces | place: United Kingdom | collected 2012
AGATAGAAAAAAGAAGAACCTTTGCCATTATTTCCCACCCGGATGCCGGTAAGACGACTCTTACAGAGAAGTTCCTTCTTTATGGAGGAGCGATCAATCTGGCAGGAAGTGTAAAGGGAAAGGCAACTGCCCGCCATGCGGTTTCTGACTGGATGGAGATCGAAAAGGAGAGAGGTATCTCTGTTACTTCCTCTGTACTTCAGTTCCACTATGACGGTTACTGTATCAACATTCTGGATACTCCGGGACATCAGGATTTCTCTGAGGATACCTACCGTACATTGATGGCAGCAGATTCAGCAGTGATGGTGATTGACGGAAGCAAGGGTGTAGAGGCACAGACAAGGAAGCTGTTTAAAGTCTGTGTAATGCGCCATATTCCGATTTTTACATTTATCAACAAAATGGACAGAGATGCAAACGATACTTTTGATCTTCTTGACGAAATCGAGAAAGAGCTTGGGATTGCTACATGTCCCATCAACTGGCCTATCGGTTCCGGTAAAAAATTCCGTGGAGTGTACGACAGAAATACCCATAAGGTACTTACTTTTTCTGATACTCAGAAAGGAACAAAAGAAGGCAGCATAGAAGAAATCGACATAGATGATCCACATCTGGATGAGATCGTGGATGAAGAACAGAAAGAACAGCTGATGGAAGAAATTGAGCTGCTGGACGGAGCCAGCGCAGACTTCGATCAGGAGCTGGTAAGCAAAGGAGAACTGACACCGGTATTTTTCGGTTCTGCTCTTACCAATTTCGGTGTGGAAACATTCCTGGAGCATTTTCTGTCAATGACCTCTTCCCCTTTGCCGCGAAAAGCAGAGGATCAGGAGATCGATCCTATGTCTGATGATTTTTCAGCCTTTGTATTTAAGATCCAGGCAAATATGAATAAAGCACATCGTGACAGGATTGCCTTTATGCGCATCTGTTCCGGTAAGTTTGATGCTTCACAGGAGGTTTATCATGTACAGGGAGACAAGAAGATGCGTCTTCTCCAGCCGCAGCAGATGATGGCGGAATCCCGTCATGTTGTAGACGAAGCTTATGCAGGAGATATTATCGGTGTATTCGATCCGGGTATTTTTTCTATCGGAGATACTATCTGCTCTCCAGGCAATAAATTTGCCTTTGAGGGGATCCCTACCTTTGCGCCGGAGCATTTTGCAAGAGTCCGCCAGATTGATACCATGAAGCGTAAACAGTTTGTAAAAGGAATCAACCAGATCGCACAGGAAGGCGCCATCCAGATCTTCCAGGAATTTAATACGGGTATGGAGGAGATCATTGTAGGCGTTGTAGGTGTCCTGCAGTTTGACGTCCTGAAATACCGATTGGAAAATGAATATAATGTGGAGATTCGTCTGGAAAATCTGCCTTATGAACACATCCGCTGGATCGCAAATAAAGAAGAAGTGGACGTAGCTAAGATCACAGGGACTTCAGATATGAAGAAGGTAACAGACCTTAAGGGAAATCCATTGCTGCTGTTTGTCAACGCATGGAGTGTGGGCATGACACAGGATCGTAATCCGGATCTGGTGCTGACTGAATTCAGTAAATAAAATACTTTTATTTTCTGTGGAAATTTGATATACTAATCCTATGAATGTAGATGGATTTCTGAGAACAGGAATGTCCATAATAAGAGCAACGAATCGTTACTGTAATGAAGTAAACAGTAACAATGAATCAGATTCTGGATCCTTAGGAGGAGTTAATATGGCAGAAAAAAGAACAACTTATAAAATACAGGATGTCGGAGGGATCGGTGAAGTGAAGATCGCAGATGAGGTGGTAACGATCATTGCAGGTCTGGCTGCCACTGAGGTGGAAGGCGTTGCTTCCATGGGCGGCAATATCACCAATGAACTGGTGGGCAAGCTGGGAATGAAAAACCTGTCCAAAGGCGTAAAAGTAACGATCCTGGAGGGTGTTGTTACCGTGGATCTGACACTGAATATTGATTTTGGAAAGAATATCCTGGATGTCAGCAGAATGGTTCAGGACAAAGTCAAGACATCTATTGAAAATATGACAGGCCTTGAAGTTGCAGATGTAAATATCCGCATTGCAGGCGTAGATATGGAGAATGAAAAAGGAAAGTAAACCTTTCCTTTTTTCTTTATGAGGAGGAATTATGCGAAGACACGAACAGAGAGAGCATATCTTTAAGCTGCTGTTTATGACACAGTTTAATGAAGAAGGAGAGATGCCGGAGCAGCTTTCACTTTACTTTGATACTCTTGAGGAGATGACTGAAGATGAGCAGTCGGATATGAAGCAGAAGTACGATCATATCCTTGAAAAACTCCCTGAGATCGATCAGGAACTGAATGAGTACAGCCAGGGATGGAAGACCAGCCGTATGAACAGAGTGGATCTGACGGCACTTCGTCTGGCAGTTTATGAAATGAAATTCGACGATGATATTCCGGTGGGAGTTGCCATCAACGAGGCAGTAGAGATCGCCAAGCTTTTTGGCGGGGAAGATTCGGGCTCGTTTGTAAACGGCATACTTGGCAGGATCGCAAGTGGAAATAAAACTCCCGGTACAGTAAAAAGACCACAGCGTCCGACACATCAGGCAAAGCATATTATTCTGTCAAAAAAAGATCAGAAGAAAAAAGAAGCACCGGGATCTGAAGAAAGCAAGAACTGAAAATGAAAACAGTATATTCAGTAGGACAGGTAAACCGATATGTAAAAAATATGTTTGTTCAGGATTTTGTTCTGAAGAAGATATATGTGAAGGGAGAAGTGTCCAACTGTAAATATCATCCCAGCGGTCATATTTATTTTTCTCTGAAAGATGAAACAGGAGTTCTTTCCTGTGTGATGTTTGCAGGGCACAGAAGAGGTCTGGCTTTTCGAATGAAAGACGGAGACCAGGTGGTGGCAGGCGGAGCTGTTGACGTTTATGAAAGAGACGGGCGTTATCAGCTTTATGCCAGGGAGATTACCCAGGAAGGATCAGGCGTTCTCTATGAACGCTTTCTTGCCCTCAAGAGCGAACTGGAAGAAATGGGGATGTTTGCCCAGGAATATAAACAGCCCATTCCAAGATTTATAAAAAAACTGGGAGTGGTGACAGCGCCTACAGGAGCTGCTGTTCAGGATATACGGAACATATCCCTTAGAAGAGATCCCTATCTTCAGATCATTCTGTACCCTGCTTTGGTACAGGGAGAGGGTGCTGCAGACAGTATTGTAAAGGGAATACAGATGCTTGACCGCTATGGCGTGGATGTGATCATTGCGGGCCGAGGGGGCGGATCCATGGAAGATCTCTGGGCCTTTAATGAAGAGAAAGTAGCCAGAGCCATTTTTGAATGCAGGACACCTCTGATCTCTGCAGTGGGGCATGAGACGGATTTTACCATTGCTGATTTTGTGGCCGATCTGCGGGCTCCTACACCTTCTGCAGCAGCGGAACTGGCAGTAGAAAACCGCAGAAAGATAATGGAAACGGCAGAAGGATACCGGGAGCGTCTCAGAAGAGGGATGCAGGCAAGAATCGACCTGTACAATCTCAGGCTGGAACAGGAAAAACTGCGGTTTCAGTATCTCAGCCCGGAAAGCCGTCTGAGAGAAAAGCGCCAGATGCTGCTGGATTATGAAAATGCTGTCCGCGGGGCAATGGAATGGAAGATCCGGGAGAACAGACACAGGCTTGGAATTTTTCTGGAGAGATATAAAGGACTGTCTCCTCTTGGAAAACTGAATCAGGGATATGCCTTTGTTTCAGACCAAAAAGGCTGTGCCGTGAAGTCTGTTTCACAGGCCGGACCTGGCGAAATGCTGGATATTTCTGTGACAGACGGGGTGATCGAAGCCCGGATCACAGGATCCAGAAAGGAAAAATGGAATATATGACAGACACAGCTGATCAGGAAAGAATGCTTCAGGAGGAGCAGACACTGGAAGAAGCTTTTGCAAAGCTTGAGGAACTGGCACAGAAGCTTGAAGACAGTGAGACTTCCCTGGAGGATTCCTTTCGTTTTTATAAAAAGGGAATGGAGCTTTTGAAATACTGCAGCCAGAAGCTGGATACAGTAGAAAAAAAGATGCTCCAGATGGATGAAGATGGAACATTACGGGAATTTTAAAGAAGAACTGAAGCAAAAGACCGATCATGCAGAAAAGGTGATCCGTTTATGGCTTCCAAAAGAAGAGGGATTTGCAAAGACTATGGCAGAAGCCATGAATTACAGCATGTGTGCAGGCGGCAAACGTCTGAGACCAGTTCTTCTTCTTGAAACACTCCGTCTTTTCGGCGGAGATGAAAAGCTGGCAGAACCATTTATGGCAGGGATAGAGATGATCCATACCCATTCTCTGATTCATGATGATCTTCCGGCTATTGATAATGATGACTACAGAAGAGGACGCCTGACGACTCATAAAGTATATGGAGAAGCGATGGGGGTTCTGGGCGGAGCGGCTCTTTTAAATTACGCTTACGAAACCATGTTCCGGGCGTTTGAACTGGCGCCGGGAAATGAACGGGTGATCCGGGCGGTTCGTATTATGGCAGAAAAAACAGGCATATACGGAATGCTTGGTGGTCAGAGCGTAGATGTGGAAAATGACGGGAAACCATTGACAAAAGAATTGCTTGATTATATTTATGAGCATAAGACAGCAGCTCTTCTGGAGGCATCTATGATGACCGGGGCAGTGCTGGGCGGCGCGGAAAAAGAAGAGCTTGCCCTTGTAGAAAGTGCAGCTTCTAATATTGGACTGGCATTTCAGATCCGTGATGATATCCTGGATGTGACAGCTACAAGCCAGGAGCTTGGAAAGCCGGTACACAGTGATGAAAAGAACAATAAAGTTACATATGTGACGCTTTTTGGTATAGAAGAGGCGGCACGCCAGGCAGAGGAGCTTTCTGCCCGGGCTGTTGCATATCTGGAAAAGCTGAACAGAAAAAATGAATTCCTGATGGCCCTCATAAAGGAGATGGCAGGCCGAAGGAAGTAAGAGAGGAATACGGAGGATGTTGGAAAAGATCAATAAGCCAAATGACATTCATAAGATCGCACTGGCAGATTTTCCAGAACTGGCAGCAGAGATCCGGCAGTTTCTGATCCGGTCTGTAAGCCATACAGGCGGTCATCTGGCATCAAATCTGGGTGTTGTAGAGCTGACTCTTGCCCTTCATAACGTTCTGGATCTTCCACAGGATAAAATTATCTGGGATGTGGGGCATCAGGCATATACACATAAAATACTTACGGGAAGAAAAGACGGCTTTGCCAATCTTCGGAAAGAAGGCGGCATGAGCGGATTTCCAAAAAGAAAGGAAAGCGACTGTGATTCCTTTGATGCAGGCCACAGCTCAAATTCCATTTCCGCAGGTCTTGGATATGTACGTGCAAGAGACCTTCAAGGCCAGAATTACCGGGTAGTGTCTGTGATCGGAGATGGTTCTCTGACAGGAGGCATGGCCTATGAGGCTATGAATAATGCAGCAGAGCTGAAGACGAATTTTATTATTGTATTGAATGACAATAATATGTCCATTTCAAAAAATGTAGGAGGCATTTCCTCTTATCTAAGTGCACTAAGGACAGCAGAAGCCTATACCGGGATGAAAATGAACACTACGAAGGCGCTGAAAAAAATACCGAAAGTGGGACCGGCTATTGTAGATACTATGCGAAAGACAAAAAGCAGTATCAAACAGCTGATCATACCGGGCATGTTTTTTGAAAATATGGGAATCACTTATCTGGGACCGGTAGACGGCCATAATATGCGGCAGATGATGAGGCTTTTTAATGAGGCAAAACGAGTAGAAGGCCCTGTTCTGGTACATGTACTGACAGAAAAGGGACGAGGCTATACTCCGGCCTGTGTTCATCCGGACAGATTTCATGGAACAGGTCCCTTTGATATAAAAACGGGAAAATCATTGTCAGAAAAAAAGATTCCTACTTATACGGATGTTTTTTCAGAGACAATGGCAGCCCTTGGAAAAGAGCAGAAGAAACTGGTAGGCATCACAGCTGCCATGCCGGACGGGACAGGACTTAAGAAATTCGGCAAGCTGTTCCCGGAGCGTTTGTTTGACGTAGGAATTGCGGAAGAACATGCAGTATCCTTTGCGGCAGGTCTTGCTCTTGGAGGTGTCACCCCTGTAGTGGCCATTTATTCATCTTTTCTTCAGAGAGCAGTCGATCAGATCCTGCATGATGTATGCATGCAGAATCTTCATGTGGTTTTTGCCATTGACAGGGCGGGTCTGGTAGGCGCTGACGGCGAGACTCATCAGGGCTGTTTTGACCTTTCCTATCTGACCATGATGCCGAATATGACGGTGATGGCGCCAAAAAATCAATGGGAACTGGAAAAAATGCTGGAATTTGCTGTATGTGCAGCCGGACCATGTGCGATCCGTTATCCCAGAGGCAATGCATACCAGGGTCTGAAAGAATTTAACGGACCTATCCAGTATGGAAAAAGTGAGGTTATTTCCAGAGGAAGCAAAACGGTGATTTTATCCGTGGGGAGCATGACTGCTGTCTGTGAGCAGGTTTTCCATGAGATGAAGGACAGAGGGGACGATCCTACATTTGTAAACGTAAGATTTGTAAAACCTTTGGATACAGCTCTTCTGGATGAGCTGGCAAAAGACCACAGCCTTTTTGTGACTGTGGAGGAAAATGTAAAGAACGGCGGTTTCGGGGAGCATGTGGCATCCTATATGGAAGCCTGCCATCCTAACACAAGAGTTCTTTCTCTTGCTATCTGGAACCGTTTTGTAGAGCACGGGGAGGTAGACAGCCTGAGAGCCAGAGTGGGGCTTTCTCCTGTGGAGATCCTCAGTGCCATAGACAATGAATTATCAGAAGAAAACGGGTATGAGGAAGTAAAATGAAAAAAAGACTTGATCTTTTGATGATGGAGAGGGCGCTTGCCCCCTCCAGAGAAAAAGCAAAGGCATATATTATGTCCGGGGATGTTTATGTGGACGGACAGAAGGAAGATAAAGCAGGGACTATGTTTCCGGAAACTGTAAAAATTGAAGTGAGGGGAAATACCCTTCCTTATGTAAGCCGCGGAGGGCTGAAGCTGGAAAAGGCAATGAATCATTTTGGAGTTGCTCTGGATGGAAAAGTCTGTATGGATGTAGGAGCTTCCACTGGCGGATTTACAGACTGTATGCTGCAGAATGGGGCTGTGAAAGTTTACTCTATTGATGTGGGATACGGTCAGCTTGACTGGAAGCTCAGAAACGACCCTCGAGTAATCTGTATGGAAAAAACAAATATCAGATATGTGGTTCCTGATGATATCCAGGAAGCGGCAGATTTTTCTTCCATAGACGTATCATTTATATCCCTTACAAAAGTTCTGCTTCCGGTAAGAAAACTTCTGACTGAAACAGGAGAGATCGTTTGCCTGATCAAACCTCAGTTTGAAGCAGGAAGAGAAAAAGTTGGAAAAAAAGGTGTGGTCCGTGATCCGGCAGTACATCTTGAGGTGATAGAAAAAGTTATGGAATATGCAATGTCCATTTTCCTGGAACCGGCACATCTTTCCTTTTCACCGATTAAAGGACCTGAGGGAAATATTGAATATCTCCTTCATCTGAAAAAAAGACCGGAAGGTACAGCAGTGGTTTCCTGTCTGGAAACAGCCCCGGAAATAATAGTCCGGGATGCACATGCACAGCTGGATTAAGAAAGGTTTGTTATGGACAGGTTTTATATAATCACAAACAGCGCCAAGGATAAAGAACTGAAACTGACGGGAGAAATCGTTTCCTATCTCAGAAGCCATGGAAAAGAATGTATGGTCCAGCAGGCAGAGAGAAAACTGGAGGGAAGTTATCACTATACGAATCCGGATCTGATTCCGGAGGGAACACAGTGTATTCTGGTTTTGGGAGGAGATGGAACACTTCTGCAGGCAGCAAGGGATGTTGTCCACAGAGAAATCCCTCTTTTGGGAATGAATCTGGGCACGCTGGGATTTTTGGCAGAGGTAGACCGCTATTCCATATACCCGTCTCTGGATCAGCTGATGTCAGATGACTATGAGATAGAAGAACGCATGATGCTTACCGGAAGCGTGTGGAGGGGAGATACACTGATCGGGGAAGATGTTGCCTTAAACGACATTGTAATCTCCAGAGATGGCCCTCTCAGAGTGGTAAGGTTCAAAAATTATGTGAATAATGAATATCTGAATTCTTATAATGCGGATGGAATCATTATTTCCACACCTACGGGATCCACAGGCTACAGTCTGTCATGTGGAGGACCGGTGATATCACCCAATGCGGCAATGACTTTGATGACACCGGTGGCGCCTCATACTATGAATACCAGAAGCATCATATTTCCGGCAGAAGATGTAATCACGGTGGAACTTGGAGAAGGAAGAAGACAGGATCAGGAAAAGGGGCTGGCTTCTTTTGACGGGGATACGGTGATACCAATGGTAACAGGAGACAGGATCATCATAAGAAAAGCAGCGGTCAGCTGCCGGATTCTGAAGCTGAACCATTTGAGCTTTGTAGAGGTCCTAAGACAGAAAATGCGCGATAATTAAGCACCAGACGGAGGGGTTATTGTGAAGGTAGCAAGACATGAAAAAATAAAGGAACTGATCCGGCAGTATGATATTGATACGCAGGAGGAATTGGCTGCCCGTCTGAATGCGGCAGGATTTAAGGTAACACAGGCAACTGTGTCAAGAGATATCCGGGCACTGAAGATGACAAAGGTAGCAGATGGTGAAGGAAAATCCCGATATGCCATTCTTCAGGAACTGCCGTCCGGATTAGGTGATAAATATACCAGAGTGCTTCATGATGCACTTCTTACAATAGATCAGGGACAAAACCTTGTAGTCATAAGGACAGTTCCTGGTATGGCTATGGGAGTAGCTGCAGCGCTGGATGCCCTGGAATGGGAAGAAATCCTGGGCTGCATTGCCGGTGATGATACGGTAATGTGTGCTGCGCGGACAACAGAGGAGGCATCAGGCGTAGTAAAGCGTCTGAAGAGCATTCTGAAGAAATAGAAAGGCGGTAAAATGTTAGTTCATCTGCATGTAAAAAATCTTGCACTGATCCAGGACATCGAAGTGGAATTTGGACCGGGGCTGAATATCCTTACAGGAGAAACCGGAGCGGGAAAATCAATTCTCCTTGGCTCTATGCAGCTGATTCTGGGAGGACGGATCGCAAAAGATATGATACGGGCAGGAGCACCTTATGCATTGGTAGAGCTTCTTTTTCAGGTGGAAAATCAAAAGGCGGAGGCTTCTCTGAAGAATCTGGGGATTGAACTGGAGGATGGGCAGGTGCTTCTTTCACGAAAGGTCACAGATGGAAGAAGTATCAACAAGATCAACGGAGAGACATGTACAGTAAGTCAGATGAAAGCGGCGGCTTCCTGTCTTCTGGATATCCATGGACAGCATGAGCATCAGTCTCTTTTATATCAGGATAAGCAGCTGGAAATCCTGGATGCATATGGAAAGGAAAAAATACAGCCGGCGAAAGAAAAGGTAAGGGAAATTTACGGCACCTATCGCAGCTGTGTGCAGCGGCTGAAAGAACTGGATACAGATGAAGAGCAGAGAAACAGGGAAAAAGCTTTTCTGGAATTCGAAATAGAAGAGATTGAAAAAGCGCATCTGTTATCCGGAGAAGATGAAGAACTGGAAAACTTGTACCGTAAGCTGAATAACGGAAAGCTGATTCTCGAGACACTTCAGACTGTTCACAGCCTGACCGGATACGATCAGGGAGCGGGAGATGCGGCAGGTACTGCGGTCAGAGAGCTTTCAAAGGTAACAGAATATGACCCGCAGCTGGAAATTATGTCACAGTCCCTGCAGGAGATAGATGCTCTTTTAAATGATTTTAACAGAGAAATTTCTTCCTATGTGGAGGATTTAAGTTTTGATGATGAAACTTTTTATGAGACAGAAAGGCGTCTTGATCTGATCAACGGACTGAAGGCAAAATACGGACGTACCATAGAGGAAATCCACGCCTATCAGAAGGGTCAGCAGAAAAAGCTGGAAGAACTTTCCAGATATGAAGAAAATTTCCTGAAAGCAAAGAAAGATCTGAAAAAAACAGAAGAACAGCTTGAAAAAGCCTCACATGTTTTGTCAGAAATCAGGAAAGAATATAGTAAAACACTGACAGAAAAAATCATAGAAGGCCTTCGTGATATGAATTTCCTGGATGTGAAATTCCGTATTGATTTTCAACGGAAGAAAGAATTTTCTGATAATGGAACAGATGAGATAGAATATGAAATTTCCACAAATCCCGGAGAGGATGTAAAGCCGTTGGGAAGGATCGTCTCAGGAGGTGAGCTTTCCAGGATCATGCTGGCCATCAAGGCCATTCTTGCAGACCGGGATCAGATTGAGACACTGATTTTTGATGAGATCGATACAGGTATCAGTGGAAGGACTGCTCAGAAGGTATCGGAAAAAATGGCTGTGATCGGAGCCTGCCATCAGGTTTTGTGCATTACACATCTTCCTCAGATTGCTGCTATGGCAGATACTCATTTTGAAATTGAAAAACATCAGAAAGGGACGGAAACTATTACGGAGATCCATCCTCTGGAAGGTGATGAATCTGTACGGGAGCTTGCAAGGCTTCTTGGAGGAGCGGAGATCACAGATGCTGTTTTTGGCAATGCAAAAGAGATGAAAGAATTGGCACTGGTACATAAAAATACAAGACTGAAATAAAATGTTTCACCGCATAATAAGAGAGGATGACAGGAGACGTCGTCCTCTCTTTTAAATTATGCGGAAAGGATGTGACAGAATGAACAGAAGAAGGTACAGAAAATTTCTTCTGTGGTGTCTGGGACTGGATATCCTTGCTATGGGATGGCTGGGATATCGTTATATAGACCGTAAGGTTCCCGATGAAATATATGTGTCAGAAGGAGAAGACCAGAAGGTAGCGCAGCTTCTGGAACATCCTCTTCTGAAATTTGAGGACGCCATAGCTGTATCCGGAGAAGGAAGTTATCTTCTTCCATGCAGGCTGCTGGGATTTATTCCCTTTAAAGATATAAAGGTAATGCCTGCAGAGAATGGAACTGTCTATGCAAGCGGAAATACAGTAGGGATTTATATGGAAACAGAAGGAGTCCTGATCATTGATACCGGTGAGATAATGACAGAGCAGGGAACCTCTCAGGATCCTGCCAAAAACATTGTAAAGCCTGGAGATTATATAGTGGCATTTAATGAACAGAAGGTCACAAGTAAACAGGAACTGATAGAAGATATCTCTCATTTGGATGGAGATGATGTGACTCTTGACCTATTAAGAGAGGGACAGGAGGTTCCGGTCTCTCTGACACCGGTAAAGGATACAAACGGAGATTATAAGCTTGGGATCTGGGTACGGGATAATACCCAGGGGATCGGTACACTGACTTTTGTAGATAAAGAAGGAAATTACGGTGCTTTAGGGCATGGAATCAGTGATGTGGATACAGGTGAGCTTCTTCATATCAGTGAAGGTTCTCTTTACCAGGCAGAAGTTTTGGGCATACAAAAAGGAGAAAGCGGAAGTCCGGGAGAACTTTCCGGCCTGATACGTTATGAACCGGGAAGAGTTCTGGGAAATATTGATATAAACAGTAAAAATGGAATTTATGGACATATATTTGCCGGAAAGGAAGGGATGTTTCTGAAAAAAATGCCTGTGGCATATAAACAGGAACTGAAAACAGGTCCGGCCTCTCTTTTATGCTGTGTAAATGGAAAGGTACAGGAGTATCAGGCAGAGATAACCCGGATTGATATGAACCACGAGGATACAAATAAAAGCTTTGTGCTCCATGTAACAGATCCGGAACTTTTGGAAGCAACCGGAGGCATCGTCCAGGGAATGAGCGGCAGCCCGATCATTCAGGATGGGAAGCTGGTGGGAGCGGTAACCCATGTTTTAGTTAACGATCCCACGAGAGGATATGGGATTTTTATTGAAAATATGCTGGAAGCGGCGGAATAATAGAGTCAGGCAATGCAAGGAAAAATTGCGTTGCCTGATTTGAGGTTGACTGGTAATTCTAATTATGAGAAAAAAATAGAAACTCGTGCTTCGAATTATATGGATTGCTTTTACATAGCTGCCACTTTCAAAAAATAAAAATATTTATGTTTTTGAAAGTGGCAGCTTGCATATACTATTAGCAGACAGTATAATAAAGACATCTAAACGATTTCAAAAAATGAAAAAAATTCAACTTTTGAAAGTGGGTGTTCATATGAAAACAATTACGAGAGCAAAATATCTTGGTAGAATCATTGAACTGAACGGAACTCCTGACATTAAGATCATCACGGGTATTCGGCGTTCTGGCAAATCGAAATTGATGCAGGCATATATGGAATACCTGAGAAGTCATTTTGAAAACATCAATATTATCTTTATTGACTTCATGGATTTGGCTTATGAAGAGATTAAAGAATACCATGCGCTACACGCTTATGTAGAAGAACATTATCAGGCAGATAAAACAAATTATCTGTTTGTGGATGAGATTCAGATGTGTCCAAGGTTTGAGTTGGCAATCAATAGCTTGTACGCAAAAGGAAAATACGACATCTATGTAACCGGCTCCAATGCTTTTCTGCTAAGTGCGGATTTGGCAACTTTGTTTACTGGACGCTATATTGAAATTCATGTGTTTCCTTTCAGCTTCCAGGAGTATTGCCAATATTACGATGATGTTAGCGATAAAGATAAGCTCTTCGATGATTACTCCATCAAGGGTGGCTTAGCGGGTTCCTATGCATATAGAACCGAAAAAGATAGAAGAAATTATATCAAAGAGGTGTATGAAACAATTGTAACAAGGGACCTGGTACAGAAATACGCGTTGCCTGACACTTTGGTTTTACAGCGTTTGAGCGAGTTCCTAATGGACAATATCAGCAATCTGACATCCCCTAATAAAGTTAGTCAGCTGCTAACAGCGAAGGAAACACCCACTAATCATGTAACCGTTGGCAAGTACATCAAATACTTGTGTAATGCCTTCGTGTTTTATGATGTTAAGAGATATGACATTCGTGGCAAGAAGTACCTCGAAAGCTCTGAAAAATTCTATCTGTGTGACAGTGGCATTCGATATGCAATACTTGGAAGCAGGAACATGGACTATGGCAGAGTTTACGAGAACATGGTTTGTATTGAGCTTCTTCGCCGTGGATACGATGTTTATGTTGGCAAGCTCTATCAAAAAGAAATCGATTTTGTTGCTCAGCGCGGCAGTGAAAAGATTTATATTCAGGTAAGTGACAATATCTCAGAGCAGAAAACATTTGAGAGAGAATATTTGCCTCTGCTTCAGATTCGAGATGCTTATCCAAAAATGATTATTGCCAGAACCAGGCATCCGAAATATAGCTACGAAGGAATTGAAATTTACGATATAGCTGATTGGTTGTTACAAGAATAAGCAATGCAGAATATGGAACAGCGCCCCTGTTTTTTAGCTATAAACGCACAGGTACTTGATACAATTGTGGCAAAAAATCTGAATTTGTAATGAGGTATAGAGAGAGATGGGAAAATATATAATACGTGATGTACAGCAACAGGATTATTCCAAAATAGCAGGAATGTATAATGGCAGTTCCACGGTTACGGTCATTCCCCGGGGAGTGTTTGTGGAAAAGGAAATCTTTCCTCCATGGGCTTTCACGATCTGTTTTACAAGCTTCAGCCCGTTTCCGTGAATGATTTCTCCCTTGTCATTCTGGGTAATGGCAATGGATTCCATATGGTTCAGCTTTTTCAGGAGGGCAGCGTCTGCACTCCGTCCTGTGTCGGCAACGGTGATCCGGCAGTTTTCTTTTTCTGCTGTTACAGATACAAGGATCTGACAGCCCTCTGGATTGTGACGGATACTGTTTCCAATTAGATTGTCAAGCATACGCGTAAGAAGTGAGTGATCTCCCTCAATCGGTGGCGAGTCTGCAGCGTTTCTGATATCCAGTTCCAGCCCGTATTTTGGATCCAGCCCGTTATTAAAAAAATCACTGATGCACTGGCGAACCAGTTCCACAGGATTTATAAAAGTTTTCTTTAAAGGCTGCATGGCATATTCCAGCCTGGAGGCAAGATTAAGATCCGAAATAAGCTGCCGCAGCTTTTCGCCCTGCATACGAATTATTGCAGCCTGATTCCGGATATCAGATGAAAGAGAAGAATCATCCTCCATACTGCCTGCGTAACCAAGAATGACGGAAAGAGGCGTTCGTATATCATGGGAAACACCGCTGATCCACTGGGCTCTTGATGCGTCTTTGCTTTGAAGCATTTTTGCTGTGCGGTTTACTTCTGCGCTGATTTCTGCAAGTTCTCCCTTTTCTTCTAATGAAACAGTTTTTCCTTTAGCCAGGGCGCTGATTCCTGTAAGGATGGGGCCTATGGCTTTTTCTACGTTATGAGTGTTTTTCCAGAACAGAAGAAGCATGAAAAGAAGATTGGCAGACAAAATTACAAAAATTCCAAGAAGACAGGAGGAAAGGTAACGGCTGTCCATGGAGAAATTATATTTCTGCATACTGCCTTTCGGATAAGCGGTCACAAATAACCCCAGAGGATGTTCCCATACATAGACCGGATATTCCTGCAGGTACCATCGGCTGAATTTGGCGATTTCTGTGGCTGTATAGCTTCGAGGAAGGGGTTCTGGCATTCCCTCATCCCACAGGACAGTACCATTGTCATCCAGAAGCATGGCCCAGCAGTGATTTTCAGTGAGGATTTTTTTTACCTGAGGATCAGCGCAGATGACTCCGTTACTTTCGGTTATTCTCTCAGCAAGCTGTGCAACAGGCAGCTTCGGAGCTGAGGAGCTTTTGTAGGAGATAATAAGGACGGTAAGAGCAAGAAAAATATTTATGGATAAAAACAGCAGCAGCAGTCCCATAGTGGACAGAAAATATTTACGAAAAAAACGCTGTATGGAATTCATCGGTTTTCCTCCCTGGTTATGAGCTTGTAGCCCAGTCCTTTGATGGTGATAAGAGAGACAGGGGCAGACGGATTGGATTCGATTTTTTCGCGCAAATGACGGATATGGGTCATCAGAGTAGATTCATAGCCCTGCCAGATCTCTCCGCAGGCAGTCTGGCAGAGAGAACCAATAGTAACGATCCGATCTGCATTTTCTGCAAGCTTTAGAAATACGGCGTATTCTTTTGCAGTAAGCCGAAAGACTTCTTTTCCTTTTCGTACTTCGGCTTTGTCCAGATCCACCTGGGAGGCTGCCAGCGTGACAATACGGTTTCCTTCCGGATAGACACGTTTCAGGATTGCGGTAACCCGAAGCAGAAGCTCTCTGGGCAAAAATGGCTTTACCAGATAGTCGTCTGCACCTAATTCCAGTCCGGTACAGCGGTCTTCCGGCTCGCCTTTTGCAGTCAGCATTAAAACCGGCATACTGCTGACTTTACGGATTTCTTTTAAAAGCGCAAACCCATCCATTCCCGGCATCATCACATCAAGGACAGCCATAGCCGGCATTTTGACAGAAAGAATTTTCAGAGCCGCTTCAGCGGAGGCGGCAGTCATGATCTGGGTAAATCCTGCCCGTTCAAAAATTTTGCGTATCATGATCAGAAGCTCCTGTTCATCATCCACAATGAGGATTGGTTTTTCATACATAGAAGTTCCTCCTGATTTTAGAATTTCTAAAAAAGCTTCTTATATTATACATCTGCCATCAGTTTCTGCATAGTATTCCCTGTTAAATCTCAAGGTAAACTCAAGGCAGTCTCCATAAAAGCTCAAGGAAAGTGAGTTAAGATGATATTAAAAATAAAGGAGGCTGTTTTCATGAATGATCTGATAATTGAAACAAAAAAACTGACAAAAATTTACGGGAACCAGAAGAGTGTTTCCGAACTGAGTCTTCATGTACGCCGGGGACGTATCTACGGGCTTTTGGGAAGAAACGGCGCGGGAAAAACAACGACAATGAAAATGCTTCTTGGACTGACAAAACCCACTTCAGGAAAAATCCGTATCTTTGGGGAAGCGTTTCACGACAACGAAAAAAAGGTTCTTCCTCTGGTGGGCAGCCTGATTGAAGCCCCGGGCTTTTATCCGAATCTGACAGGAACAGAGAATCTGAAGATTTTTGCAGAGCTTCGCAGGATCAGAGATCCAAAAGCGATTCAGAAGGCTCTGGAGCTTGTGGGACTGCCATACAGGGATAAGAAGCTTTATTCCCAGTATTCTCTTGGTATGAAACAGAGGCTGTCCATTGCTCTGGCAGTGATGCATGATCCGGAGCTTCTGATTCTGGATGAACCGATTAACGGTCTGGATCCTATTGGCATTGCGGAGATCCGTTCTTTTATCCGTGAGCTTTGTGACGTACAGGGAAAAACGGTTCTGATTTCCAGCCATATTCTTTCGGAAATAGCGCTTCTGGCGGACGATATTGGAATTATTGACCATGGAGTGCTTCTGGAAGAAGAAAGCCTGAAGGAGCTGGAGGAAAAGAACAGGAAGTATGTCCGGTTTGTCCTGTCCGATGCAAAAAGAGCATCGGGACTTCTCTATCAAAATTTTGGAACAGAGTATTTTCAGATAGAGGATCCCCACAGTCTGCGGCTGCTTGATACCTCCCTTCCGGTGGAGTGTATCAACCGTTGCTTTGTAGAAAATGGAATTGAGATCAGGGATGTTCATATGTGTGAAGATACCCTGGAGGATTACTTCAAAAAAGTGACCGGAGGTGTTGGAATTGCTTAGACTGCTCAGATGTGAATTATGGAAATTAAAGAGAAAACGATTTGTTCAGCTTGTGATTGCGGCGGCATTTTTGTTTCCGGTTCTGCTGACGTTCTTTTTTTTGAACTGGGATCCGATCTGGGAAAAGTGCAGTACTCAGGCGGAGGTATTTGACATGATGTGGCAGTCAGTGCTGGGATATGGAATCCAGCTTTTCATGCCCTGTATTCTTGGAATCATTGCGGCGCTTCTGTTTTTTATGGAACGCGACAATGACACCTTCAAAAGTCTGAAAACCATTCCGGTATCAAGTACAAAGCTGGTACTTGCAAAAGTGATACTGTTGTTCCTTTTCAGTGTCGTATTTTGTGTAGCGTCTACAATTACTTCTGTGTTTTGCGGAGGGATCGTCTTTGAGGTACAGGGGATTGGATATAAGCTGTGGATGTCGGTAAAAATGGGAATTTATATTACGGCAGGGACTCTGCCTCTGGTAGCAGTGATTGTTTTTTGCAGCAAATCCTATATTTTTTCTATTCTTTTGTGTGTCTTTTACAGCGTGCTTAATGAGGCGGGAGCTTTTGTAATGGGAGCGCTTCCAAAGGCTGTGGTATATCTGATGCCGGTTCCTCTGACAACCTTATGGAGCGCAGACGACATGCAGAAGCATATGGTGGTCAGTGATCCGAAGGATCTGGAATCTCTTAGAGCGCTGATTCCTGCTGAAGCTGAAGTGGCTGTAATTCTTTTTACAGTTGCTTTTATTTCTGTGATTTTTATGGTAAAGCTTTATCAGAGGAGGGGAGAATAATATGATACGTCTGATCAAAACAGAGCTTATGAAAATGAAGCGCTATCACATTCTCTGGGCAGGGGTGGCGCTGATGCTTTTAACGGTAATTCTGACTTTGTTTACCACCCTGGCGGAAGACGGCACCGTCTGGACATACAGTTTTTTTTCCGAACAGGTGATCAAAAATAATATGCTTATGATTTTTCCCATGTGTATTACTTTAATTACAGGATATATCATTAACTGTGAAATAAAAAACGATACCCTGAAAAGTCTTCTCACGGTTCCGGTGTCTTTTCGTGCCATCCTGACGGCAAAACTGGTTGTTGCCGGGATTTTTTCTGCGGCGCTTGGCTTTGTCTGTGCTGTATTTACAGCTGCCGGATGTTTTGCCGCAGGGATTCCCGGATTTACCGTGGACGGGGCGATTCTTTCTCTTTACCAGCAGGTTGTGGTAAATCTGTTCCTTTATATCTCTGTACTGCCGATCATTATTGCAACCAGCCGCTCCAGGAATGGATTCCTTGGAGGAGTGGCAGTGGCGTTTGTCTATGGATATGCCGGACTTTTTGTGGCAGGGAGCAGCAGGCTTTCCCAGATTTATCCGATTACTGCCAGTCTTGGAATGGCTGGCTATCGAAGCTACGATGCATACTGGAATCTGCCTGTGTGCTGCGCCACTATGGCGGCGGTACAGGCGGTATCCGCAGGAATGATTTTGTGCATGAAGGACAGAGGAATACAGGAGGCAGGAAAAGGAAGAAAGAAATCCCCTGTAAAAAAGGGGTGGTAGGAAAAATTTCCTGCCACATTTTTATATATTTTATTTTGAAAAGATAAATAAAAAATGCCAATAATATGATATGATAGTAAATAAACTGGTGACAGAGATAGGGGAGTGGTTAGGTTGAAAAAAGCTTATTTTAACTGGAGCAGTAGAAAGGACTCTTCCCTGGCTCTGTATTATTCAATGAAATCAAATGATCTGAAGGTGGTATCCTTGTTTTCTGTGATTTCCGCAGAAGAAGAAAAAATATCCATGCATGAGATCAAAAAGGAATTGCTGATAAGCTGTATTTGACGGATCGATATTTAAGAAACCTGTGGAGTTTCATATGAAGCAAAAGTACCACAGAGCATACCATCAGCCGGAGACGAATCAAATACACAGATATTCCTATTTAGAATTAGAATAATATATGAACAGAAATATTGCTGTCCATAAAATGGAAAAGATAAGGAGCAGGCATAATGAATGAAAAAATTCTGATTGTAGATGATGAACGGGAGATTGCAGATCTGCTGGAGGTTTATCTTCAAAATGACCATTACGTTGTTTATAAATTTTATAATGGAACAGATGCCCTGCGGTGTATGGAAGAAACAGATATCGACCTGGCTGTTCTGGATGTGATGCTGCCGGATATTGACGGATTTCGTATCTGCCAGAAGATTCGGGAAAAATTTTTCTTCCCGGTAATCATGCTTACTGCCAAAATAGAGGACAGTGATAAGATTATGGGGCTGACGATAGGAGCAGACGATTATATTACGAAGCCCTTTAATCCGCTGGAAGTTGTGGCTCGGGTAAAAACACAGCTAAGACGGTGCTCCAGATATAATACTTCCATTTCCGGTCAGCCAGTGGAAAAGTCAGAATACGATATCAGAGGGCTTGTGATCAATAAAGAAAGCCACAAATGCTTTCTGTATGGCAGAGAGATATCCTTGACGCCCATTGAGTTTTCGATTCTCTGGTATCTGTGTGAACATCAGGGAAAGGTCGTCCCGTCGGAAGAATTATTTGAAGCGGTATGGAAGGAGAAATACCTGAACAATAATAATACGGTGATGGCACATATAGGACGTCTCAGAGAGAAACTGGAGGAACCGGCAAAAAAGCCAAGATTTATCAAAACAATATGGGGAGTGGGATATGGAATCGAATAAAAATGGAAGGAATTTTTTGCTGGGAACCCTGTTAAAAACTTATCTGATACAGTTTGCAGTCTGCTCCGTGATCATTATGGCAGGTATCTATGGGATGGACATAGCAGCTACATGGCTGTTTCGCAGATGGTACGGGGAACATTACTTTCTGCATTACAGAGCGCTTTATACATATATGGCGGGGCTTATCGTATGGGTGCTCTGCGTTGTGTGGCTGACTTACAGACTGTTAAAAAAAGTGGTCAGCTATGTCTACGAACTGCAGGCGGCAACAGTAAAAATGTTTGATAAAAATACAGATTACATTGAGCTTTCTCCGGAACTCAGTGAGATTGCAGTAAAAATCAATGCGTTAAAACAGGAAGCAGAGCAGAATGCAAGGCTTGCAAAAGAAAATGAACAGAGAAAAAATGATCTGATTATGTATCTGGCGCATGATCTGAAAACGCCGCTTTCTTCAGTTATGGGATATCTTACGCTATTGCATGATGAACCCCAGATATCAGAAGAGGTGAGGAAAAAATATCTTTCCATTGCCAGAAATAAGGCGCAGCGGCTGGAAGATCTTATCAATGAATTTTTTGAGATCACAAGATTCAATCTGTCGGAGATCATATTACAGTATACAGAGATCAACCTGACACGTCTTCTGGAACAGCTGATCTTTGAATTTCAGCCAATGCTGCAGGAAAAAGGGCTTCAATGCAGTCTCCATGCGCCTGAAAATCTGTTTTTTCGCTGTGATCCGGACAAAATCCAGCGTGTATTTGACAACTTACTGCGCAATGCGATCATTTACAGTTTTCCGGACACTGTCATTACGATTACTGCGGAATTGCAGCAGGGAGAGATAATCATACGGTTTAAAAATCATGGAAATACTATTTCGAGAGAAAAACTGTCGCTGATATTTGAACAGTTTTACCGACTGGATGTGGAGAGAAGCACAAAAGGCGGTACAGGACTTGGCCTTGCCATTGCGAAACAGATCGTAGAACTTCACAAAGGAAGGATTTCTGCTAAGAGCGAGGAAGAAACGGTTCAATTTACGGTTGTTCTTCCCGTTTCGTAGGAAAATCGTAAGAAATTCTATATAAAATATGAGGATTTCCATATGAGAAAACAACGAAAAAAAGACTTTTGTTTTGATACAATAACCATATCAAAGCAAAAGACTTTTTTTAGGAGGGTACGATCATGAAAAAAACAAAAAAATTAAAACCGGTTCTTATAGGTTTTGCAATGCTTCTTGGTCTGGCGGCAGCAGGATGCGTACATGCGGATTCTAAGGATAGAGGATTTACAGATTTTGCACACATTGAAAAAGAATATCTGGAAAGTATTGAAAAGCTGGACTGGCCGGAAGGTACGGAACTTCCGGAAAAACTGGAAGGTGAAGATACAGGCGCATCTTTTCAGACAGGTTATGGAGATACAAGAGCTTCCCTTTTATGGGAATATACATGGATAAAAGAATGGCTGGATACGTATCAGACAGAGCCGGAACAGGCAGAGGAGGCGTTGAAAAAACTGGAGACCGCTTTTGATATGCCTTATATGGGAGAGGATCGCTGCGACGATGCAACCAGAAGATACCTTCGTGAAAATATCAGAAAGGCAAGGGAAGGAAATCCATCCGGATTTATGGAAAGTATCCAGGAGGATCACGCAGACTGAATCATTTTTTGCCTTTGTGGTTATAATGGGAGAACGAGGACTGTAAGAACAGTCAATAACCGCCAACTTCTGAACAAAAAAGTTGGCGGTTGTATTTTTGTGTCAATAGGTACTGTTTTTTTCTGAATTTTTACGAAGGGCCAGCCACATGGTAATGAAAATGATTACATACACCACCATTCCAATACCGGCAGATTCACGGGCAAATATAGTAGAGAGATTCAGTCTGGCCTGTTCTTCGCCAACCTCGGCTACTGCGCCGGAATATTTTTCTAACGCCCAATCCAGTTTAAAAAGATAATAAAAGATCATTCCGACATAAAGAGCAAGAGTACCGCCTATAATTCCTGCATAAAGATTTAAGGAAGGCTTCCAGGAGGAGATTCTCTGTTTTGCGGCAAAATAAAACAAAAATATCATTACCGCGCATCCGAAAAGCAGCAGAACCACTTCCATAACAAATATAGAAATTATGGTGTTTCCGCTTTGGCGGACAAACATTTCTGTGACAGCGTCGATTCCTGTTTTTAATAACGTGGCAGCTGCGCCCAAAATGGCTGCCTGACCAAAGACCCTGGAATAACTGTCAATATTTTGAGCATATTCCCGGACTGCCACGTAAAGAGCGCCGGTGTAAAGGAACCACCACAGCAGAGACAGCAGGAAGTACTGATCGAAATATCCCCATGCCATGTAGGGAACACGGACAGTCACTTTGGAAAAAACTCCGAAGCACATAGTTGCTGCAATGACAATGAAAACATCTTTTCTGTTATCCATGGATAAACCTCCTCTAGTGTATGTGAGAAAACAGAACGGCTGTATGTGAGTCGGCCTTGACAGAGTTATTTTATTTCTGTCAGAAGTATAACGAAAAGCAGCATACGGATTCAGAATAGGCAAAAGAAATATGTAAAGTCAGCTATAGGTTTTAATAATTTCTTCGGCAATGGATCTCTTGGCAATACAGCGATCCATTGCCTGCTTTTCTATATACCGGTGTGCTTCCGGCTCACTCATGGAGAGTTCGCTGATCAAAAACCATTTTGCCCTGTTTACCAGACGGATTTCAGCCATTTTTTCTTCGATGGATAAGGATTTCTTTTCAAACCGTCTTAAGCGCTCACGGGAGCTTTCCATCCAGTTCAGCGCTTGGAGAAGAAGAGATTTAGAGGTAGGTTTGGAAAGTGTAAATACACCATATTCAGCGACTTTATCATGGATGTCAGTGTAAATATCCCGTTTCACTAAAAGCAGAACGGCAATTTGTCTGGAGGAACAGAGATCAATTGCAAAACTAGTACCAGTATCATCACACAGAGGCGAATTAATAATAACAAAGTCGAAAGCCTTTTCTTTTAAGATCCGTTTCGCTGCACTGATGCTTGCGGCAGTATGGACAGGATGATATCGGACTTCAGGTATAGAACCAATAAAGGCAGAGGAAAAATGGTCTGTTGAAGACACAATGAGAATACTATATGCACGCTCTTTTAGACTCATTTTGTTTCCTCCTTCCTTTAGATCCTGTTAAATTATTGTCTGCAATAAATGCTTAAGATACTTTCTGGTATATGTTTCTTAATAAAAGAACTGCTTGAAGCAGCCAAACAGGCAGCTTTGAAATCTCCCGGAAGCTGTTTAAAGTTTGCCAGTGTATTTTTGTCTGCCCGATACAGATTAATATCGGCAGGAGCCGGAAGCTCTGTCTTATTATGTATTCCATCAAGAACTGCATAAATTATCAAAGAAAATGCCAAATATGTGTTCGTAGATGGATCTGGAGAACGAAGCTCTACACGCTGATATTCGCCCAGCGCTGCGGGAACACGGACAAGCTGGGAGCGATTCTCCTTTGACCAGGAGATATAAAGAGGAGCTTTATTTTGTCCAAAACGTTTATAAGAATTTTCAAGCGGATTCAAAAAAAGGGTCATCTCTGAAATTTTATCCAGAAGTCCGGCAATCATAGCATCCATATGATTCACTTCATAAGCAGACTTAACGGAAATATTGATATGAAATCCGTTTCCAGGCTGATCGTGAAGCGGTTTAGGACTGAAATCGGCGTAGAGTCCGTTTCTCAGTGCAATGGCTTTTACCACAGTTTGGAAAGTTAAGGCATTGTCCGCTGCCGTTAAAGGGTCAGAGTAACGGAAATCGATTTCATTTTGTCCGGGTCCTTGTTCGTGGTGGGAGCTTTCCGGACGGATTCCCATCTGTTCCAGTGTCAGGCAAATTTCTCTTCGGATATTTTCTCCTTTGTCTTCCGGGGCTATATCCATATATCCTGCATGGTCGTACGGAATTCTGGTAGGTTCACCAAGGTCGTCTAAGCGGAAAAGATAGAATTCCTGTTCTGTACCGAAAAAAAATTGCAATCCTTCTTCAGAGGCTGCTTTAACGGCCTTTTTTAAGATCATACGTGAATCATATTCAAAAGGGGTTCCGTCTGGATAAGTGATATGGCAGAACATACGGACTACACTGCCTTCTTCTGGTCTCCAGGGCAGAGGCATCAGGGTGTCCGGTTCCGGGTGGAGAAACAGGTCCGAACGAGTCTCATCCCCAAAACCATCAATGGCGGATGCATCAATAGCGATACCGTAAGCAAAAGCTCTTGGAAGTTCGCCAGGCATGATGGATATATTTTTCTGTTTTCCGAAAACATCACAGAAGGCTAAACGGATAAACTTAACATCTTCTTCCTGGACATACTGTATAATTTCTTGTTGGGAATATTTCATATTGCAACCTCTTTCTCGTTAATTTGCTACATACATCTGTTTATATGGATTTTTGCTGTCCGGTGTGACCAGGGTAAACGGAGAGGAAAGAATGGTTTCCAGGTCGTATTGGAAATCATTGCAATATTCTTTCAGATTCTCCATGATTTCCTTCATGTCTTCCAAAGACGCAATGTCTGCCGTAACCTGAGGAGGAAATTTCAGATTCCTGCAGTCCCCTCGCAGGAACAGCTTTCCGCCGTGCATGCCTGTGCAGGGGAAATTACCGACGATTGGACGATGGGCCGTCTGCAGACCCAAAACTACAAGTATGCCTCCGGCCTGGTATTCTCCCAGAAAACTGCCGGCACATCCGCCGATGATCATTACAGGAATCTTGTCCTTGTATGCTTTCATATGAATTCCTGCCCGGTAGCCTGCATGGTCGCGGACATATATCCTGCCGCCTCTCATGGCATATCCTGCCGCGTCACCGATACTGCCGTGAATCAGGATTTTTCCTGCATTCATAGTATCGCCTACAGCATCCTGCGCATTGGCATTTACGGTAATGCTGGCATCATTTAAGTAGGCGCCAAGGGCATTTCCGGAAATTCCATTGATGGTAATATTCCGGTCAGACATTCCGGCTCCGATGAAGCGCTGCCCGCAGCAGCCATTGATTACATAATCGTGTTCCGGTTGCCGCAGGAATTCATTTAAAGTTTTATAATCCAGAGCAGCAGCATCTATTACTTTCATAGTATAACACATCTCCTTAATAAAATGGTATGGTTTTTATTCTCCGGCATGGGAAATACCGAGGATTTCCAGTTCTTTTTCATTTAGTCCGATTCCGCGGAGCATAAGGCGATTGCCCCGGAGGGCTTCAATAGAGTTGATTCCCATGCCGCCCATGAGTTCTTTGATCTCGTGTTTCCATGCAGTCATCAGATTTACAAGCCGTCGGCTTCCTGTTTCCGGATTCAGTCTCTTGACAAGTTTGGGACGCTGTGTGGCAATACCCCAGTTACAGTTGCCGCTCTGACAGGTACGGCAGAGATGGCATCCCAAAGCCAGCAGTGCGGCTGTTGCAATATAACAGGCATCTGCACCAAGGGCAATGGCTTTTACTACATCAGAAGCACTTCGTATGCTTCCTCCCACCACGAGAGAAACATGGTTGCGGATTCCTTCATCACGAAGCCGCTGATCCACTGCTGCCAAAGCAAGTTCCACAGGTATTCCCACATTGTCACGTATTCTGGTAGGGGCAGCACCGGTGCCTCCCCGGAAGCCGTCAATAACAATAATATCGGCACCGCTTCTGGCGATTCCGCTGGCAATAGCTGCTATATTATGGACAGCGGCTACTTTTACGATAATTGGTTTTTTATATTCTGTGGCTTCCTTTAGAGAATACACCAGCTGCCGCAGATCCTCAATGGAATATATATCATGGTGAGGGGCAGGAGAGATGGCATCAGAGTTTTCCGGGATCATCCTGGTGCGGGATACGTCCCCTACAATTTTTGTTCCGGGAAGATGTCCTCCGATTCCTGGTTTAGCTCCCTGCCCCATTTTGATTTCAATGCCGGCTCCGGCTTTTAAATATTCCTCATGGACACCAAAGCGTCCGGATGCCACCTGTACAATAGTATTTTTGCCATAACAATAAAAATCCTCATGGAGTCCCCCTTCTCCTGTATTATAAAGAATTCCAAGCTCCGTTGCTGCAAGCGCCAGGGATTTGTGCGCATTATAACTGATGGAGCCATAGCTCATGGCAGAGAACATGACAGGCATAGAGAGCTCCAGCTGAGGGGGAAGGTCACAGTCTAAGGTGCCGTCTGCCATCCGGTGTACATGATCTGGTTTTTTCCCAAGATAAACCCTGGTCTCCATAGGCTCACGAAGAGGGTCGATAGGAGGATTGGTTACCTGGGAAGCATTGATTAAAATACGGTCCCAATAAACAGGAAGAGGATTTGGGTTTCCCATAGAAGAAAGCAGAACTCCGCCGCTGTTTGCCTGTTTGTAAATCTCTTTCATAGTAGTTTCTGACCAGTTGGCATTTTCACGGAAAGTACAGTTGCTTTTTACTATTTTTAAAGCTCTGGAAGGGCAAAAGGAAACACAGCGCTGACAGTTTACACATTTGCTTTCGTCACATTCCATCTGTTTAGTTTTGCTATTATAGGAATGCACGCCATTTGCACATTGCTGTTGGCAGATGCGGCAGGAAATGCAGCGGCTGTTATTCCGGATCACTTCAAATTCAGGGTAGATAAATTCAATACTCATAATAACACACCTTCCTTTACTGTTACGATAACCGGCTCGCCGCCAGCGGGAGCCCAGATATTTCCGGCATCCGGCTCCATGGCACGGATGGCTGTTTCTTCACTGGCGATATAAACCATATCTTCTTTTTCTCCTACGACCATAGAGCGGAGCTTCAGGCGGTCATTAAGCGCCATAAGCCCCCCGTTAAAACCGAAAACAATAGAGAAAGGTCCGGTAATCAGAAGGCTTGGAAACAGAGTTCGTAAGTAAGTGTGCTTTTTCTGGTCTGCCAGATCTGTTTTTGATGCGATGGTGCTCCAAAACGGGGCGGCAATTACGCTGGCAGCCTCTCCAAGAGTAAGCCCCTGCCTGCGGAGCAGATAGTCTAAAATATAGGTAATGACTTCCGTATCCGTCTGAAGGGTACATTTATATCCAAACATTTCCATAGACCGGCGGTTGGCATCATAGGAAGAAATTTCTCCGTTATGTACAACTGAAGAATCCAGAAGAGTAAAGGGGTGTGCTCCTCCCCACCAGCCGGGGGTATTGGTAGGATAACGTCCGTGGGCAGTCCAGGAATATCCCTGGTATTCGTCTAATTTATAGAAAACACCGATGTCTTCCGGATATCCGACTGCTTTGAAGGTGCCCATATTTTTTCCGCTGGAAAAAACATAAGCACCCGGCATTTCCGTGTTGATCTTCATCACAGTATGTACCACGTATTCCTTTTCATCCAGCTGCATGGATGTCAGAAGGGATTTTAAAGGAGCCACAAAGTATCTCCAGATAATGGGTTCATCTGTAATCTCAGGTATTTTTCTGGTAGGGATGATTTCCGACTGTACGATTTCAAACCGTTCCTTTAAGAACACCTCACATTCTTTTCGGGCAGCCCGGCTGTCAAAAAACATATGGAACGCATAAAATTCTTTATATTCCGGATAAATCCCATAACCGGCAAAGCCGCCTCCAAGACCATTGGACCGGTCATGCATGGGTTTCATTGCATTAGTAATGGTTTCCCCGGACACTCTGTTTCCTGCTTTGGAAATCATAGCTGCAATGGCGCATCCTGAAGGAATCCGTACCTGACCTTCTATTTTCATTTTCCTTTACCGTCCTTTCCTTTTATCATATAAAAATAAAGGCGCCCATCTTAAAAGCAGAGAATTTCTGCTTCTTAAATGAACGCCTTTGCTCATATGCATATTTATACAACGATTAGAAATGATTGTCAATCACAATTTGCAGTATCTTTCGTGGATTTGGATACAGGCAAAATATTGTACTTATAAAAATACAAAAAAGGAATTGACAAAAAGGTTTGTCCGGTGTTATCATGCATCACGTAAAGGCAAGGGCGTCTTTGAGAACACAATCTCAGAGACGCTTTTTTCATTGTAACAATTAAATAAAAAAGGCAAGGGCGTCTTTCATGTGGATAACAGGAATGACATCCTTGCCTTTTTTGATACGAGAGGAGAGTCATTATTATGAAGAAAAAAAATGTTTCTAAATACTTTGGATGTATGGTTTTTGACGACAGGGTTATGAAGGCAAGCTTATCTTCAAAAGTATATCAGTCTTTGAGAAAAACCATTGATGAAGGTGAGAAATTAGACAGCAGTGTGGCGGACGTTGTAGCGGAAGCTATGAAGGAATGGGCTGTATCAAAAGGCGCAACACATTACACACACTGGTTTCAGCCCCTGACCGGAATCACAGCAGAAAAACATGACAGCTTTATTTCTCCTTCTCCCAACGGAGGCGTTATCATGGAATTCTCCGGAAAAGAACTGATCAAAGGAGAGCCGGATGCATCTTCTTTCCCTTCAGGGGGATTAAGAGCCACCTTTGAGGCAAGAGGATACACTGCATGGGATCCTACTTCCTATGCATTTATTAAAGGAAAAACCTTATGCATTCCAACGGCATTTTGTTCTTATGGAGGAGAAGCTCTGGATAAGAAAACACCTCTGCTTCGTTCTATGAAGGCCTTGAATAAGCAGGCGCTTCGGATTCTCCGTCTCTTTGGCAATGAAAAGGTATCGTATGTCACCACTTCTGTAGGACCGGAACAGGAATACTTCCTGATTACAAAGGAAATGTATGATCAAAGAAAAGACCTTCAATTTACCGGACGTACCTTGTTTGGTGCAAGGCCTCCGAAAGGACAGGAGATGGACGACCATTACTTCGGCGTGATCAAGCCAAGGGTGGAGGCCTACATGGCAGACCTGAATGAAGAGCTCTGGAAGCTTGGAATCCTTGCCAAGACACAGCATAATGAAGTGGCTCCGGCACAGCATGAACTGGCTCCTATCTATACAACCACCAACATTGCTACGGATCACAATCAGCTGACCATGGAAATTATGCAAAAAGTAGCGGCACGTCATGGATTGGTATGTCTTCTTCACGAGAAACCATTCGCAGGAGTGAATGGAAGCGGAAAGCATAATAACTGGTCTATCTCCACGGATACAGGCGTAAACCTGCTGTCACCTGGGGAAACACCTTATGAAAACGCCCAGTTTTTATTGTTTCTGTGTGCAGTGATCAAAGCCGTGGATGATTATCAGGATCTTCTGAGGCTGTCTGTGGCAACGGCAGGAAACGATCACCGTCTGGGGGCGAATGAAGCTCCGCCTGCTGTGGTGTCCATGTTCCTTGGAGATGAGCTGAACGGTGTTTTAGAGGCTATTGAAAAAGATATTCCCTACGCAGGAGCGGAAAAAACGCAGATGAAGCTGGGTGTGGATGTACTTCCAAAATTCAATCGGGATAATACAGACAGAAACCGTACCTCACCCTTTGCTTTTACAGGAAATAAATTTGAATTCCGTATGCTGGGTTCTTCCAACAGCATTGCATGTGCCAATATGATGCTTAACAGCGCAGTGGCAGAAAGCCTGAAAATCTATGCGGACAGACTGGAAAACGCAGAAAATTTTGAAGAAACCCTTCATGCCATGATTCGTAAAACAATCAAAGACCATAAAAGGATTATTTTCAATGGAAATGGTTATGATGACGCATGGATAAAAGAAGCAACGGAAAAAAGAGGCCTTCTGAACTATCCGTCAACACCTGACTGTATGCCTCACCTGCTGGATGAAAAAAATGTCAGGATGCTTACTTCACATAAAGTATTTTCTAAAGCAGAGCTGGAATCAAGATGTGAGATTATGCTTGAAAATTACTGCAAGACCATTGTAATAGAAGCAAATACCATGGTTGACATGGCAAAGAGAGAAATCATTCCGGCGGTGGAAGCCTACGCAATGGAACTGGCCGGGACAGCTTCTGCAAAAAAAAGTGTCGATGAAACATTGGCATGCCGTTATGAACACAGCCTGATAAAAAAACTCTCTACACTTACAGATCAGATGGCAGTAAGGACAGATGCACTGGAAAATGCACTGATAGAACTTCAGGATACGAAAGATATTGAGAAGCAGTCCTGTCAGATCAGGGATACAGTATTAACCAGAATGCAGGAGCTGAGAATTGCATGTGATGAGGCAGAAACTGTTACGGCAAAAAAATACTGGCCTTTCCCAACATATGGAGATCTTCTTTTCAGTGTAAAATAATAAAAAAGAGCGACTGTTTACAGCAGATATGGGAAGGTGAGAGCCATGGAACAGGTTCCGGAAATGGAGGTAAAAAAATATGTGTTCGATTATGGGATATTGCGGTCTGGGAGCCGATTTAGATAAATTTAAGGAAGGTTTCAAAAAAACTATTTCCAGAGGTCCGGATGACAGCCGGATCGTCGATACGGGAAATGGTCTTCTTGGATTTCACAGACTGGCCATTATGGGACTGACACCGTCCGGGATGCAGCCTTTCCGTCTGGATGACAGTTATGTGGTCTGCAACGGAGAAATTTATGGGTTTGAAAAGATGAAAGAGGATTTATCCCGCCGTTATACCTTTGTAAGTGATTCAGACTGTGAAATCCTTCTGCCCCTGTATAAGGAATACGGCACAGATATGTTTGCCATGCTGGATGCAGAATTCGCATGCATTCTCTATGACGGAGAAACAGGGGAATATATTGCAGCAAGAGATCCCATAGGAATCCGTCCTCTTTATTACGGATATGACGAAAAAGGTGTGATTCTGTTTGCCAGTGAAGCTAAAAACCTGGTAGGACTAACAGACAAAGTCATGCCTTTTCCGCCTGGATATTATTATAAAAACGGCAGTTTTATCTGTTATTGCGATATAACCAAAACAGAACACATATGCCGGGATGATTTGGAAACCGTCTGTCGGAATATCCATGATCTGCTGATCACAGGAGTAAAAAAAAGGCTTGTAGCAGACGCTAAGGTTGGTTTTCTTCTTTCAGGCGGACTGGATTCCTCCCTTGTCTGTGCAATTGCTGCAAAAGAAAGCCAGGAATCAATTCGTACGTTTGCCATTGGTATGCGTGAAGATGCCATTGATTTAAAGTATGCAAAGCAGACGGCGGAGTATATTGGAAGCGAGCATACGGAAATTTACATGACGCCGGAGGAAATAACTGATACGCTGGAAGAAGTGATTCAGGTTCTGGGAACTTATGATATTACCACGATACGTGCATCCATGGGCATGTATCTGGTCTGTAAGGCCATTCATGAGCAGACAGATATCCGTGTACTTCTCACCGGCGAAATTTCAGACGAATTATTTGGATATAAATACACAGATTTTGCACCTGACCCGGAGGCGTTCCAAAAAGAATCTATGAAAAGAATCCGGGAGCTTCATATGTATGATGTGCTCAGGGCAGACCGCTGTATATCTGCCAATTCTCTTGAAGCGAGGGTTCCTTTCGGGGATCTGGATTTTGTGACTTATGTTATGTCAGTAAATCCGGAACTGAAAATGAATCACTACGGAAAAGGAAAATATCTCCTCCGTCATGCATTTCAGGCTGACCAGTATCTTCCGGAAGAAATCCTATGGAGAGAAAAAGCGGCTTTTTCAGATGCAGTAGGTCATTCCATGGTAGATTATCTGAAAGAATATGCAGAATCTGTTTATACAGATCAGCAAATGGAAACATTATCAGAAAAGTATGACCATGCACGCCCCTTTACCAAAGAATCCCTGTTGTACAGGGAAATCTTTGAGAAATATTATCCGGGTCAGTCAAAAATGATCGCCGGCTTCTGGATGCCCAACAGGGAGTGGGAGGGCTGTAATGTCAATGATCCTTCTGCCAGAGTTCTTTCAAACTATGGAGAAAGTGGAAAATAAAAGTAGAAAGAGGAATGATATATTTATGACAAAGTATATTTTTGTAACCGGGGGCGTGGTATCCGGGCTCGGAAAAGGAATTACAGCAGCCTCTCTTGGACGGCTTTTAAAATCCAGAGGCTATAAGGTAGCTGCTCAGAAACTAGATCCTTATATTAATGTGGATCCGGGTACTATGAGTCCGTATCAGCACGGAGAGGTGTTTGTCACAGAAGACGGTGCAGAGACAGATCTGGATCTGGGTCATTATGAGAGATTTATTGATGAAAATCTAAATAAATATTCCAACCTGACTACAGGAAAAATCTATTGGAATGTTTTGAATAAGGAACGAAGGGGAGAATACCTGGGCTCTACCGTTCAGGTGATCCCGCATATCACCAATGAAATCAAAGAATTTGTTTATCGTGTAGGGAAACAGACTGACGCAGATGTGGTGATCACGGAAATCGGAGGAACTATTGGGGATATTGAGTCCCAGCCTTTTTTGGAAGCGGTCAGGCAAATTTCTCTGGAAGTGGGACGGGAAAACAGCCTGTTTATTCATGTGACACTGGTTCCTTATTTAAGTGGTTCAGATGAACATAAATCAAAACCTACGCAGCACTCTGTAAGGGAGCTGCAGGGAATGGGAATTCATCCGAATATCATTGTACTCCGGTGTGATCAGCCGTTGGAAGAATCTATTTTTCAGAAGATTTCTCTTTTCTGTAACGTGAAGCCGGACTGTGTTATCGAAAACCGCACATTATCTAATTTATATGAAGCGCCGCTTATGCTGGAGCAGTCCGGTTTTTCTTCTGTGGTCTGCAGAGAACTTCATTTAGATGCAAAAGAAGCACGGCTTGAAGACTGGAAGAAGATGGTTGATCAGATAAAAAACCGTTCTCAGGAGGTGCATATTGGACTGGTTGGAAAATATGTAAAACTTCATGATGCCTATTTGTCCGTAGTGGAGGCTTTAAACCATGCAGGTTATGGGCAGAATGCCTATGTCCGTATTCACTGGATTGATTCAGAGAACATTACGAAAGAAAATGTATCGCAGATTTTCAGGGGAATACAGGGAATTATTGTACCTGGCGGTTTTGGAAGCAGAGGGATTGAAGGAATGATTACAGCAGCTGAATATGCCAGAAAGAACCAGATTCCTTATTTGGGAATCTGTCTTGGCATGCAGATTGCTGTTATTGAATATGCAAGACATGCGGCTGGGCTTCCGGAAGCACATTCAGGAGAATTTGATGAGCAATGCCGGGACAAGGTCATTGATTTTATGCCGGGGCAAAGAGATGATATAGACAAAGGCGGTACTCTGCGCCTTGGCAATTATACATGTGTGATCCAACCGGGAACACAGATGGAACACTGCTATCAGTGTACAGTCATTCAGGAGCGTCATCGCCACCGCTATGAATTTAATAACCAGTACCGCAGACTGCTCACGGATGCAGGTCTGGTAATCAGCGGAACTTCCCCGGATGACCATTTGGTAGAAGCTATTGAACTGACAGATCATCCTTTTTATATTGGCGTGCAGTTCCATCCAGAATTTACCAGCCGTCCTAACCGGCCGCATCCGTTGTTTCAGGGATTCATTTCAGCGGCTTTATGTGGAAAATGTAAACAAGAGGAGTGATCAGATATGGCAGTTCATGAAGAATGTGGAGTGTTTGGAATTCTAAGCAGAAAAAGAAGAAATCTTGGAAAAATGGTTTATTATGGTCTCTACGCACTTCAGCACAGAGGGCAGGAAAGCTGCGGCATTGTTGTAAATGATGACGGTGTATTTTCTTCTTATAAGGATCTGGGACTGGTAAGTGAAGTGTTTTCCGAGGATATCCTGGCACATCTTTCTGAAGGGACTATGGCTTTGGGACATGTACGGTATGGGACAACAGGAGGAAATATCCGAAATAATTGTCAGCCGATAGAGGTAAATCATCAGAAAGGAAAAATGGCGCTGGCACATAATGGAAATTTAAGCAATGCATTAGAACTTCGTGATAAATTGGAATTATCAGGAGCAATTTTTCATACTACCAGTGATACAGAAACCATTGCATATATGATTACCAGGGAAAGGCTTACTGCCCCCAGTATTGAGGAAGCAGTAAGCCGTGCAATGTTTTCTTTGGAAGGAGCCTATTCTCTTATATTAATGTCTTCTGCAAAAATGATTGCAGTGAGAGATCCTTATGGATTCCGTCCCCTTTGCTACGGGAAAATGCCGGATGGTTCTTATGTGGCTGCTTCAGAAAGCTGTGCTCTGACAGCTGTAGGCGCAGAGCTGATCAGAGATCTTCTTCCGGGAGAAATCCTGGTATTTAGTGAGAATGGGATTGAGTCACGTCGGGAACACTGCGGCACCCGGAAACAGAAGACCTGTATATTTGAATATATTTATTTTGCCAGACCGGACTCTGTGATCGATAAGGTTTCTGTTTCGGAAGCCAGGATCCAGGCAGGAAAATTACTGGCACAGACAAAGCCCGCCGAGGCTGATATTGTGATTGGTGTCCCGGACAGCGGTCTGGACGCAGCACTTGGATTTTCTAAAGCTTCGGGAATCCCTTATGGAATCGGGCTGGTTAAAAACAAATACATTGGGAGAACTTTTATTTCGCCCGGCCAAAAAGAACGGCTTGATCTGGTGAAGATGAAGTTAAGCCCGATCCCATCGGCTGTACAGGGAAAACGAGTGGTTCTGATTGATGATTCTATTGTAAGAGGGACTACCAGCAGACAGCTTGTAAGCCTTTTAAGGGAGGCGGGTGCAAAAGAGATACATCTGAGAATTTCTGCTCCTCCGTTTCTGCATCCATGTTATTATGGTACGGACATTGATTCGGAAGAAAATCTTATTGCATCTCATCATGGGGAGACAGAAATCGCCATGCTTATTGGGGTGGATTCTCTTGGCTATCTTCCGCTGGAACGCCTTCATGAGCTGGTAGGAACTGATGCATATTGTGATGCCTGTTTTAGTGGGAATTATGCCACCAGTATTCCTGCAGATGTCCGAAAGGACCGATTTGAACGAAAATTATCCGAAAGGTGAATGAAACAGATGGAAAAATGGAATAAAAAGTTGATCCTGGAAGATGGAAGCCAATATTATGGTTATAGTTTTGGCAGCCAGGAAGAAAAAATAACAGAATTAGTATTTAATACCGCACCGGTTGGGTATCAGGAGATTCTTTCGGACCCATCTTACACGTATCAGACCGTAGTCATGGCGTATCCGTTAATTGGAAATTACGGGATTGCAAAAGAAGATTTTGAGACAAAACAACCCTCTATCGGTGGACTCGCCGTGAGAGATTACAATGATATTCCTTCTAATTTCCGCAGCGCAGCCACGCTGGACGAGGTGATGAGACAATATCATATTCCCGGTATTTACGGCATTGATACAAGAAAACTGGTAAGAAAGATCCGGGATTTCGGAAGCTGTAAGGCGCTGCTCACGGATGTGCAGACCTCGCTGGAAGAAGGCTTGGAAAAATTGGCAGGATTTGAGATTCCGAAAGATGCCGTAGAAAAGGTCAGTTCCAAAGAAATAAGATACTGTGCTGCCAAACAGGAAAACTATCTTGTGGCGGCCATTGACTGTGGAATAAAAGAAAATATTATACGAAGCTTAAATGCGAGAGGCTGCAGCGTCATGGTATATCCATGGAACACTTCTTATGAAGAAATTCAAAAACAAAATCCCGACGGTGTCTTTTTGTCTAATGGACCGGGCAATCCGAAGGATGTAAAGCCGGTTCTGGAACTGGTGCGGAAATTAAGAGGAAACTTCCCAATGTTTGGAATCTGCCTTGGACACCAGATGATCGCGCTTGCCTATGGCGCCGGGACTTATAAGCTGAAATTCGGACATCGGGGAGGAAATCATCCTGTAAAAAATCTGAAAACCGGAAAAATAGAAATTACGTCCCAGAATCATTCTTATGCCGTAGATTGTGCCAGCCTGAAGAATACTGATCTGGAGATGACCCATATCAATCTGCTGGATCATACAGTAGAAGGGCTTGCCTGCAGAAAAGATCAGGTTTTCAGTGTTCAGTATCATCCGGAAAGCGCCCCCGGACCTCAGGACAGCGGGTATTTGTTTGACCAATTTATACAGATGATGGAGGAAAACAAACATGGCAAAGCGAACTGATATAAAGAAAATATTAGTTATAGGTTCTGGGCCTATCGTAATCGGACAGGCGGCGGAATTTGATTATGCAGGAACACAGGCATGTCTTGCGCTGAAAGAAGAGGGGTATGAAGTGATTCTGTGCAATTCCAATCCGGCTACCATAATGACAGATCCTGCCATTGCAGATAAAGTCTATATGGAGCCTCTTACCCTGGAATATATGGCAAAAATTGTCCGCCATGAGCGTCCTGACGCCATTGTACCCGGAATCGGAGGGCAGACAGGATTGAACCTTGCAATGCAGCTTGAGAAAAAAGGAGTTTTAAAAGAATGCCAGACAGAACTGCTTGGGACGAGAAGTGAAAGCATCCGGCAGGCAGAAGACAGGGAGCTGTTTAAAGAATTATGTGAAAAATTAGGGGAGCCGGTACTGCCGTCCCTTGTTGCCAATACTGCAGAAGAAGCCCTCCAGGCGGCAAAGGCCATTGGTTATCCGGTGGTTCTGCGTCCGGCTTTTACCCTGGGCGGAACAGGCGGAGGGTTTGCAGACAATGAACAGGAGTTTCTTGGACTTATCCATAATGCCCTGGCTTTGTCTCCGGTTCATCAGGTACTGGTAGAAAAAAGCATTAAAGGATTTAAAGAAATTGAGTATGAAGTCATCCGTGACTCTAATGACACAGCCATTACAGTGTGCAATATGGAAAATCTGGATCCTGTGGGGATCCATACGGGAGATTCCATTGTAGTATGCCCTTCCCAAACCCTGACCAATAAGGAGTACCAGATGCTGCGGGACAGTGCACTGAGGCTGATCCGGGCTCTTAAGGTAGAAGGGGGATGCAATGTACAATTTGCGCTGGATCCACATTCCTTCCAGTATTATGTCATAGAAGTAAATCCCCGTGTTTCCCGTTCTTCTGCACTGGCGTCGAAAGCAAGCGGATATCCTATTGCCAGAGTGTCTGCAAAAATCAGTGTAGGCATGACTCTGGACGAGATCCCTCTTGTAAACACACCGGCTTCCTTTGAACCGGCTTTAGATTATGTGGTAACGAAGATGCCGCGTTTTCCTTTTGATAAATTTGCAGATGCCAATCAAAAGCTGGGCACTCAGATGAAAGCAACCGGAGAGGTGATGAGTATTGGACGAACCTTTGAGGAAAGTCTGTTAAAAGCAGTCCGCTCTCTGGAAATAGGCGTATTTCATTTGTATATGGAAAAATTTGACGGAAAAACAAGAGAAGAGCTTCTTTCTTATATAAAAGCAGGAACAGATGACAGAATCTTTGCCATTGCACAATTACTGAGAATGGGCTGCAATGTTCAGCAAGTCGCTTTTGAGACAAAAATTGACGGCTTTTTTCTGGAAAAAATCAAAAAAATCATAGAAACAGAAAATATGGTAAAGGCAGATCCGTGGAACAGGGACGCTCTGTACCAGGCAAAAAAAGAAGGCTTTTCCGATCGTGCCATAGCATGGCTTTGGGATACAGATGAAGCTACAGTCTTTCGTATCAGAAAAGAATCGAACTTGTTTCCGGTTTATAAAATGATCGATACCTGTGCTTCGGAATTTGACAGTTATGTCCCCTATTTTTACTCTACTTATGAAGAGGAAAACGAATCAATAGCAGAAGACAGAAAAAAAATTCTGGTGCTTGGTTCCGGTCCGATCAGGATCGGGCAGGGAGTTGAGTTTGACTATTCGACAGTCCACGCTGTGAAAACAATCCGCAATGCCGGGTATGAAGCCATTGTGATCAATAATAATCCGGAAACAGTTTCTACGGATTACACGACTTCCGATAAACTGTATTTTGAACCGCTTTGTGTTGAGGATGTGATGAATGTAATTGAGCTGGAGCACCCGGATGGCGTAATAGCATCTCTGGGAGGTCAGACTGCTATTAATCTGGCAGAGCCTCTGGAAGCCAGAGGCGTAACGATCATCGGAACAGACTGCAAAGCAATCGAAAAAGCGGAGAACAGGGATTCCTTTGAAAAGCTTTTAGCTGCGCTTTCTATCCCGCAGCCTAAGGGTCAGGCTGTAACAAATATTGAAGACGGTGTAAAGGCGGCAGCAGCAATAGGCTACCCTGTGCTGGTACGCCCTAGCTTTGTGCTGGGTGGAAGAGCCATGCAGATTGTGGCAAAAGAAGAGCAGCTGCGGCAATACCTGAAAACAGCAGTGGAAATCAATGAAGAAAAACCGGTATTAGTGGATCATTATATCAGGGGAAAAGAAGTGGAAGTCGACGGAGTATGTGACGGCCAAGATGTATTTGTACCTGGTATCATGGAACTGGTGGAGAGAACTGGCGTACATTCCGGCGACTCTATCAGTGTGTATCCCTGCTACAGCATTTCAGACCATGTAAAAGAAGTGATCCTGGATTATACTAGAAAATTGGGTCTTGGAATTGGAATCAGAGGATTGTTTAATATTCAGTTTATTGTGGATCAGGAGGAAAACGTATATATTATAGAAGTAAATCCACGTTCATCCAGAACTGTTCCGTTTTTATCAAAAGCTACCGGTTATTCCCTGGCGGATATTGCCACAAGGGTGATCCTTGGCATCAGCCTGAAAGAGCAAGGTATCGATACATGCTATCCGGAAGAAAAGAATTTCTGGTATGTAAAAGCGCCTGCCTTTTCTTTTGCAAAGTTAAATGGAATGGATGCCTATCTGTCCCCTGAGATGAAATCAACAGGAGAAGCCATAGGCTATGACCGAAAATTTCCCCGTGCCATGTATAAAGCCTTAATTGCTTCCGGTGTAAAAATGCAGAATTACGGAACTGTTATGGTAACCCTTGCAGATGAAGATAAAGAGGAGGCTCTGCCGCTTATTCAGAGGTTTTATGACATGGGATTTAACATAGAAGCAACAGTTGGAACCGGAGAATTTTTGAAAGAACATGGAATCCGTACACGTATTCGCAGGAAACTCAGCGAAAACAGTACAGAAATCCTGGAAGCTATAAGATCTGGCTATGTAAGCTATGTTATTAACACAAGAGCTATTTTGTCCGGCATTCATTATGAAGATGGACTGGCAATCAGAAGGACAGCCATTGAAAATAATGTAACTATGTTTACCTCTTTGGATACCGTAAAGGTACTTTTGGATGTACTGGAAGAAATTACTATAGGAGTTTCAGCTGTTTATTGATAAAAAAAAGGAGATCCGAAAAATGATACCAAATATGAATTACAGGAATTTAAAAGAATCTTATTTATTTTATAATATCGCCCAGAAAACAAATACTTATCTGGAAGCACATCCCGGAACACATCTCTATCGAATGGGAATCGGCGATGTTTCTCTGCCCCTTTGCGATGCTGTCATCCAAAAACTGCATGAGGCAGTAGAAGACCAGGCGCACAAAACAACATTTCACGGCTATATGCCGGAATGTGGGGATATGGAGCTTCGGAGAACCATTGCGGCATATTATCATAAAAGAGGAGTAAATATAAGCAATGAGGAAGTATTTGTTTCCAGTGGAGCAAGCGATGAACTGGGGGATATCCTGGACTTATTCGGAAAGGAAAAAACAGTACTGATCATGGAACCGGCTTATCCTGCGTATGTAGATGCGAATGTGATTGCCGGAAATACGGTTATCCATATTCCTGCAGGAGAGGAAAACGGATTTGTTCCTGATCCTGATCCGGGAATTGCGGCAGATGTGATCTACATCTGCTCTCCAAATAATCCAACCGGTGCTGTATTTAGCAGGACAGCATTACAGGCATGGGTAGACTATGCAAATAAAATGAACGCTGTTATTCTGTTTGATGCTGCATATGAGGCCTTTATTGAAGAAGATGAAATTCCTCACAGCATTTTTGAGATTCCGGAAGCAAGAACCTGTGCCATTGAGATCTGTTCTCTGTCTAAGACGGCAGGCTTTACAGGAACACGCTGCGGATATACAGTAATTCCAAAAGAACTGTCTCGTGGCGGAATGAATCTGAACCAGATGTGGGTAAGAAATCGTACCACCAAAACAAACGGAGTATCTTATATTATCCAAAAAGGTGCTGTGGCTGTTTTTACAGAAGAAGGACAGCGGCAGATCCGGCATGGAATTGAAATTTATAAAAAGAATGGAGCCTGCCTGATGGAAGCCCTGGATCGGCTTGGCATTTGGTACTGTGGAGGAAAAAATGCTCCTTATATTTGGATGAAATGCCCGAATGGAATGGGAAGCTGGGAGTTTTTTGATTATCTTCTTAATGAAATTCAGGTAGTAGGAACCCCAGGGGAAGGATTTGGCGCCTGTGGGGAAGGATATTTCCGCTTTTCCACCTTTGGATCTCCTGAAGATACGAAAGAGGCAGCCAGAAGGCTGGAACTGCTTCTTCAGAAATAAGCAGTTGAGGCCTGAAAAACAATCCTTCTGTAAAAATTGCATAGTTTTTGTCAGTGCTGTTCTATACAAAATTTGGAATTTTTGATATAATTAAGACAATAATTTTGCATGAGAGGGAAGCATGAAAAAAATATTAGTAGTAGAAGACGACCTGGCATTAAGCACAGGTCTTTGTTTTGAATTGGATACGGAAGGATATCTTTCTATGGCAGCGTTTAACTGTCAGAAAACCCGTCAGCTGCTGAAAAACAGTGAATTGGATCTGGTGCTTCTGGATGTAAATCTTCCGGACGGAAACGGTTTTGATCTGTGCAGGGAGATTAAAACCATGTACCCGGAACTTCCTGTGATCTTTCTGACTGCCAATGATCTGGAGCAGAATGTTCTGGATGGATTTGATCTTGGAGCGGAGGATTATGTAACAAAGCCCTTTAATATGAAGATTCTTCTTCGACGGGTGGAAGTAGCTCTGCGCCGCGCTCAGGGACAGAAGGCTGCCAAAAATCATGTGCAGTGGAGCGACGGGTTTCTGACACTGGATTTTGGATCTCTGACAGCACAGCGGAATGGAGAAACACTGTCTATTACACCGAATGAATATAAGCTTTTGCGGATCCTGACAGAAAATTCAGGTCAGATCCTTACCAGACAGATTCTGCTGGAACGGCTATGGGACAACGATGGAAACTTTATTGACGATCACACACTGACGGTAACCATGAACCGCCTGCGGACCAAGATTGAAGACTTTTCCCACACTTATATTCAGACAGTGCGGGGAATGGGGTATATCTGGAAAGGAAAGGCACAATGAAAAAGAAACAGACAAGATGGCTGTCTGCCGCTCTGTTTTTATTAGGTACGGTTCTTGTGGGATTTTTGTTCTGGCTTTTATGGGAGTATGTACCGAGAGCTTCCGTACGTTATGGGATTCTGGCAGTCTGCGGGGGAATTGTTCTCTTAAATTTTCTGTGGTCTGCATTAAAGAGGAGACAGATCGAACAGTTTTCGGATGATATCTGTGAGACGCTGGATGCAGCTATTGCAGGACGTCAGCCGGAATATTTTCAGCCCTATGAAGACTCCCTGACTGCAAAGGTGCAGGGAAAGCTTCTGCAGTATTATGATATTATGCAGGAGGGAAGAATGCAGAGCCGGAAGGACAAGGAGATCCTGCAGAGCCTTGTCAGTGATATTTCCCATCAGGTAAAGACTCCTGTGGCAAATATGAAGCTGTATTCCGGGATCCTGCAAAAGCCAAATCTTACAGAAGAAAAAAGACAGATATTTCTGACAACGTTAGAAGAACAGATCGATAAGCTGGATTTCCTTATACAGTCTCTGATTCATATGTCCAGACTGGAAACAGGGACATTTGTGCTGCATCCGGTAGAAGGGCGGCTCCATGAAACCATTGCACAGGCAATGAGTGCCGTGTGGGCCAAGGCAGAGGGGAAAGGTATTGAGATTTCTGTAGAATGCGATCCGGAGATTACGGTACAGCACGATACGAAATGGACGGCGGAGGCTCTGGGAAATATTTTGGATAACGCTGTGAAATATACGCCGGCGGGCGGCCATGTGTCCATCATGGTACGACCATGGCAGTTTTATACCCGCATTGACATTAAGGATACAGGAATGGGCATACCGGAAGCCCATTATCAGGATGTTTTTCAGCGGTTTTACAGGGCGGAGGAGGCCGCGCAGCAGGAAGGAGTTGGTCTTGGGCTGTATCTGGCAAATGGCATTATCAACCGTCAAAAGGGATATATCAGCGTGAAATCGAAAATGGGAGAGGGAACGACCTTTTCCGTGTATTTATTAAGCTGACCCTATGGTGAACGCTTTCCAAGAAAGGAAGAGATCAGTAAAGACAGAGAATGCTATAAGAGATAGAAACTACAGAGGGAGAGAGGAAAAGGAAGTGGATATTTTAACTGTAAAAAATCTGCATAAAACCTATGGAAAAGGAGAGGGACAGGTAAAGGCGTTAAACGGCATTGACCTTGCCATCGAAAAAGGCAAATTTACCGCGATCATCGGAGCCTCTGGCTCCGGCAAGACCACTCTTTTGAACATGATGGGCGGACTGGACATTCCCGATGAAGGGGAAGTGATTGTAGACGGTGTAAACCTGTCTGGTCTGAAGGAAAAGGAGCTTGCAGTATTTCGCAGGAACAAGGTGGGGTTTGTGTATCAGAATTTCAACCTGATTCCTGCGCTTAACATTCAGGAAAATATTTTGTTTCCATTAAGTCTGGCAGGTTCCGGGCCGGATCCGGTATTTTTTCAGGAGATCACGGAATTGCTGCAGATCAAAGACAGACTTACGGCGTATCCCCATGAACTGTCCGGCGGAGGCCGGCAGCGGGTGGCAATCGCAAGAGCGCTGATGGCAAAACCTTCGATTCTTCTGGCAGATGAGCCTACGGGAAATCTGGACTCCAAAAGCGGACAGAACGTACTTGGACTTTTGAAAATGTCTGTAGAAACTTATCATCAGACTTTGGTGATGATCACCCATAATCTGGAAATTGCACAGATGGCAGACAGGGTAGTACGAATGGAAGATGGCCGGATTCTGGTGTAGGGAGGAGACAGATATGCTTGCAAATAATAATCTGAAGATCTGCCGTACTCTGATCAGAAGAGATGTGAAGTTTCATCCTGTAAAATATGTCCTTTTGTCCTGTGCGGCAATGCTGGCGGCAGCGCTTTATACCTTTGTTTTTTTGCTGGGAACTTCCGTAGAAGACGCTTATTTATTGAATTACCAGTATTCTTATGGTTCCACCAGTCATATTCTTTATATGGGTCTCACGGAAAAACAGGCGGATACCCTTGCAGGGAACAGTAATATCAAAAGCACTGTGCGTTTAAGTACTATCGGAAGGTTATCCGATCCGGTCATCGGGAAAAGAAGCATTAAGCTGGCAGTGACAGACCGCGCCTATGCCAGGACAGTGTTATCTGTTCCTACTGTGGGAACACTGCCCCGGAAAAATGGGGAGATCGCTCTGGACGAGTTTACCATGGATTCCCTTGGTGTGCCCCACGAGATAGGAAGTCCGGTATCCATTGACTGGACAGACCCGAAGGGAGAAGCGCATACCACAGCGTTTACCCTCTGTGGATGGTGGGCAAGCCCTGCCAATTTTTCAGAAGCCTGCGCCTGGATTACAAAAGAGGAAGCGAACATGCTTCTGCCGGATTACGATGAAGAAGCTGCTGCTAATGTAACTCTTGGAGTAAAACTGCACCAGCCGAAAAAGTTAGAGGAGCAGGCGGAACAGCTCCTTTTACAGCAGGGAGTGACAGGCTGTACCTATACCACGAATCTGGCTTATCAGGATGCCCGTACAGAAATGGCGGAACAGCAGGCACGTCCCTACTATATGCCGGCTTTTCTGGTAGTGCTGTGCGGATATCTGATGGTATACAGCATTGTCCATGCAGCTGCGGACAAAGAGCATTTGTTTTATGCAGAGCTGAAATCTCTGGGAATGACTCCCCGTCAGATCCGGCAAATGCTGATGGAACAGGGAATACTGGTCTCTCTTTTGGGGACGGTTCCTGGATGGCTGATCGGATTCATACTCCATTATTTTATCACTAGTCGTGTCATTATCGGAATGGAGGAAAATCCGGCTCTGTATTTCCTGTCCTGGCAGCCATTTGGGGCGGCGCTTTTGTGTACCGCGGCAACGGTTTTGCTGGCATATCTTCTGCCATCTTTTCGACTTTCCAGCAAAACCCCGGCAGAAATGACAGGGAATGCTTACGCACGATTTCCAAAACGCACACATAAATGGAAGGGCCGTACAACATTGACACAGCTTGCGTTTCGGACACTGGGAAAAAATCGTTGGCGCAGCCTTTTGTCTGTGATCTCTTTATTATTGGCAGTACTTCTTTTAAATTCCGTTTGGATTCGATATATCAGTGTCAAAGAAGACCTCTATCTGTCCTCCACGTTTCCCTGGGATTACAGTTTATGTGACGGATCTGCATATCTTTCCCAGCAGCAGTATAACGAAAAAAATGAGGGAATCACAGAGGAAACTGTTGAAGAACTGAAAAAACGTCCGGAGGTTGTCTCTGTCAGTGTACTGAAAAGTCACGAAATCCCTATGACAGCTCCAAAGGAACTGATTGAACGGATCACAGCATTTTATGACCAGCCTTATGATGAGACGCAGACCCTGCGGGAAACCCAGAAGGCATTTCCTGAATGGCTGGACGGACTGGAAAAGCTGGAAGAAACAGGAATGTATACCGGTCTGGTCATTGGAATGGATGGGGTATATCTGGACTATATGCAGAAATATTCGCCCTTTACCAGCGGCAGCCTTGATGAAAAATCTTTTGCTTCCGGAAAATTTGTACTGGTTGGCGGAGCCTATCATGAAGGATTGTCTTCACCAATCGAGGGAGAAGAGGCAGAACTTATGGGGCAGAAATTTACGGTCATGGGTTCTGTGATGCACGATGAAACCTATCTCAGGGGAACAGAAAGTCTGGAAGCTGCCTTTAATATTGCATACATCCTCCCAATGAAGGCTTTTGATCAATTGTTTCCCGGACAGGCGTACCGTCAGCTGGCAATAAATATTGACAAAGAACAGCAGAAAGAATTTGAAGCTTATCTGGATGAATACGAATTGGGAATGAACCGGGGAGTCGGTGTGGTACGGCGCAGTGAGTATCAGGAAAATTTCCGTATGGCGCGGCTGAACCTGGTACTTCCGGATCTGGTAATCGGGCTGGTACTTGCCGGAATTGCACTGATGAATTTTATTAATATGCTGGTGATCAAGACCGTGAGCCGGAAAGGGGAGTTTGCCGTATATGAAAGCCTTGGCATGACACGGACGCAGCTTCGGACTCTCCTTCTTTTGGAAGGGATTTTTCATGCAGGTTTGATGCTTGTGATCCTGATTCCGGTGACCATACTTTTTGACCGTTTTCTTATGCCGAAAGTGGTAGAAGCTGTCGGATCCTGGAGCATGGTCTATACCTGTTCCTTCCTGCCGCTGTGGATTTTTACCGCAATATTAGTGGTACTTGCAGTAGTTGTGCCAATGTTTTGTCTTCATTTTCTCACGAAAGGAAGCCTGACAGAGAGGATGAGACAGGAGGAATAAAACTATGAAAAAAGCAGTAAGAGGAAAAAAAGGAATAGACATTACGGAAACAGAAAAGAAAATAAAAACAGCTGGGTGGATGCTGGTATTTTCCAACCTTGCTGCTGTTTTGATCGGCGGGAAAATAAAGCTTTTTATTCTGACTGCGATACTCTTAGCCACATATGCCATGTATATTAACTTTTATCCTTATATGTATTTTGATACGATCAGCAAAAAGGTGCAGGGACTGGTATTTCAACTTCCATTTGTGGGGGCTGGCATCGCTTTGGTTTTATGTTTGTCCAGCCTGAATCTCTATGAATGCAGTTTTGTTGCTTATACAAAAATTGCGATTTGTATTACGATCGTGCTTGTGATTCCCTATTTCATCAAATCTTCTAAGACGAAAACTCCCCAAAGACTGGGCCGCAGGATTTCCGTTGTTTTCGCTGTATTTGTACTTTCTTTTGGAATCACATTTCCCGTCAATTATTTATTGACGTTTGCAGAACCGGTACATGAAACGATAAAGATAACGGATAAGGACCTGAGCACCTCCGGGAAAGAGCTGGATTATTATCTGTATGGCAACTGGAAGGGGGGAAGAGGAGCAATTTTCTGTTTCAAGAAACGTCTATGGCAGTACTTCTGTCGGAGATATCCGAAAGATCTGTATCAAGCACAGTATTTTTGGATTGGAATATTATACTATTCATAAATAAAGAAGAAACGATTTCTGGCACGACATATGGCTTTTAAAAGCCTGCCGTGCCAGAAATATTTTCAGAACAATTCCCAAAAGTTACAAAACTGTACCTTTCCTGTACCCTGACTGAGACATTGGTCTGTTATAGTAAAACCAACCTAAAAAGACAGGACACAGGGAGGAAAGACAGATGGAAGCAATTTTAACAGCCACAGGCTTAAAAAAATATTATGGAAAAGGTGAAACACAGGTACGGGCACTGGACGGTGTGAATCTGGAGATCGAAAGGGGAAAATTTACTGCAATCATTGGAACTTCGGGTTCGGGAAAATCCACACTTTTAAATATGCTGGGCGGACTGGATATTCCTACAGAAGGAAGCATCCGTATCGGGAATACGGATCTTGCCAGGCTGGGAAGTGAGCAGGCAACAATTTTCCGCAGAAAACAGATTGGTTTTATTTTTCAGAACTATAATCTGGTTCCTGTATTAAGTGTGTGGGAAAATATTATTTTGCCTATTTCCCTGGATGGAAGGAAACCGGATAAGAAATTCATTATGGAAGTGGTAAAGCTTCTGGGACTGGAAAAGAAACTGGACTCCCTTCCAAATAATCTTTCCGGCGGACAGCAGCAGAGAGCAGCCATTGCACGGGCTCTGGCAAGCAAGCCTTCGATCATTCTGGCAGACGAGCCTACGGGAAATCTGGACAGCAAGACCAGTGATGATGTGATCGGGCTTTTGAAAATGACCAGTCGGGAATTTCACCAGACGATTGTGATGATCACCCACAATCCGGAGATCGCGCAGATGGCGGACCGAATCATCCGTATTGAGGACGGAAGGATTGCAGAACAGTAAGCAGGAAGGGCAGCAGATATGAGCAGAGAAAATGGAAACAGAAAAAATGAAAAAAAATTTGAGCCGGTTCGTGTATTAAACCAGCGGCTTTTTCGAAAAAACAGAGGAAGAAATCTGGTGGCGGTTCTGGCAATTCTGATGACTGCAATGATGTTTGCCACTTTATTTACTCTGGCACAGAGCATGAGTGAAAATCTGGTGGAAATGACCTTCCGGCAGACAGGATATGATGCGCAGGTTTCTTTGAAATCTATTCAGCCGGATCAGGTCAAGATGCTGGCAAACCATCCTGATGTCAAGGAGACAGGGGAAAGCACGGTTCTGGGACTGGCAGAAAATAAAGCGTTGTCCGGGAAACAGGTAGAGATCCGCTGGGCGGATAAAAGCTATGCCTCTCATTCTTTTTGTATGCCTACTACCGGGCATATGCCGGAAAAAGGCAACGAGGCAGCGCTGGATACATTAACATTAAAGCGGCTTGGGGTGGAGCCGAAGCTTGGGGAAGAGGTTACCCTGGAATGGCGAAAGGATCTGTCTGATCCGGAAGCAGAAAAGATTTCTTCTACATTTACTCTCTGCGGTTTCTGGGAAGGAAATGAATCCGTATATGCCAGTATGGCATGGGTATCCAGAGATTATACAGAAGATATTCTGGCAGAAAGTGAAGATGTTATAGCAGATGGAAATGTTTTTGGAATGCATATGGCTCAGGTTACGCTTTACAGTGACCGCAATATTGAAAAGACTATGGACAAGGTGCTTTCTGATACCGGACTTACGGATCTGAACTATCATGTGAATCTTGCCTATTCCCCGGAGATGGGGGCTACAGCGCTTCAGGAAACCCTGCCTATGTATCTTGGCATGATCCTGGTATTTATTGCAGGCTATCTGATCATATATAATATTTTTCAGATCAGTGTTACTGCAGACGTACAGTTTTACGGTAAACTGAAAACACTGGGAATGACTACAAAACAGATTAAAAAGCTGATTTTCGGACAGTCTAATAAATTGTGTCTGATCGGCATACCGGCAGGGCTGCTGCTTGGATGGCTGTTAGGAATGGTATTGGTACCTGCTTTTACCGGAATCCTGGAAGGCGGTGGAAGTGTATCGGTAAATCCGGTTATTTTTATTGGATCAGCTGTTTTTGCATGGCTTACGGTACTGATTTCCTGTCTGCGCCCGGCAAGACTGGCGGGAAAGGTGTCTCCTGTGGAAGCACTCCGTATGAGTGATGCAGATGGAAGAAGTAAAAAAATCAGAAGAAAAAAGGAAAATACTTCTCTTGCATCCATGGCATGGGCAAATCTGGGTCGCAATAAAAAAAGAACCGTTACGGTAATCTGTTCTATGACACTGGGGCTTGTGCTTCTCAGCTGCTTTTATGCAAAAAATGCAGCCTTTGACATGGAGAAATATCTGGAAAATCTGACTATCGCGGATTTTGAACTTTCTGATGTGACCAGTGAAGATTATATCGGCGGATATGATCCGAAAGGTGATACCTTAAACGAAACTCTGGTGGAAACTCTGGAATCCTTTGAAGGTGTGGAGTCCACAGGACATCAGTACTCTGCACAGTTTACCTGGAAGATGGACGAACAGACTGTAAAAAATCTTCAGGGATTTTATACAGAAGAAATGCTGGCAGACTGGAGTACCTATAATCCTTCGGGAGCAGAAGCGTTTCACCAGGCGGTAGATACAAGAGAAACCAGTGCAGTGGTATTTGGTATGGACGGCATACCGCTTCAGGAAGTCACAAAGGAATCCTATATTATGGACGGCGCTTTTGATGCGGAAGCTTTTTCCAGTGGAAAATACGTTCTGGCAGTAGGACCGGCAATCGAGCAGGATGAGACGTATCCTTCACTTCCGGTTCCCTCTGTAGGAAGCGCCATTGAATTAGCAGGAAAATCTTATGAAGTTATGGCTGTGGTATATCCGTTGATGCCCGTTGACGACGGGGCGGCGGAAATGGGAGCGCCTTCTGCTATGGAAATGCATTTTATTATTCCTGCAGACACCTTCCGGGCGCAGTGGCCGGAAAATACTTTGCGAAGATTATTTGTAAATGTAAAGGACAGTCAGGTGGAGACTATGCAGGAATGGCTGGATGCCTACATGGAAGAAAAGGACAGCAGCCTTCCGGTGACTTCCCGTAAATCTATGGCAGAGCAGTATGAGGCAGAAACACGTTCTTCTGCAGTTATGGGAAATGCCATCAGCATTATTATCGCTCTGGTAGGCGTTCTGAATTTTATCAATTCCATGGTAACGGCAATTGTGTCGCGGAAACGGGAATTTGCCATGATCCAGAGTGTGGGTATGACGAAAAAGCAACTTTGCCGGATGCTGGTCTGTGAGGGACTTTACTATGCAGCTATTACCCTGACGGCTTCTTATCTGATCAGTTCGGCAGCAGTTGGCATAGGTATCCGCGCAATGGTAGAAGGCGGTTTTACTACATTCCATTTTACCTTATTTCCGCTTATGATATGCACACCGATCTTGCTGGTATTTGCAGTATTGATTCCTTATCTGTGTTTTAAAAATCTGGAAAAACACAGTATTGTAGAACGGCTTCGTATGGAGTGATAGAAAAGCTATAGACTGCCGGATTTTAATTTCTGAAAGATTGTTTCATATTCTTCAGAAAAAATGCTTCCTTTATTCCATAGAAAACTGAAATTATGAGTTATCTTAAAATCAGACAGAGGGATCTGGCACAGATTACCCTGTCTGATTTCCTGTTCTGCTGCGGATTTGTATAAGAAGGAGATTCCACAGTCTTCACATAAAAGTGACACAATGGTATGGATATTTTCTACTTCCACAAGATGAGAAAAATCCAGAACAGATAAATTTTTCAGGGCGAGAGTCCGGGAAAGGACAGCTCTGGTTCCGGATCCAGGTTCTCTTGTGATCAGACGTTCTTTTGTCAGATCACGCAGAAAGCGGACTGGCTGTGAGAATTTATGTCGGCTGGAGGCCACGGCAATATATTCTTCTTCTTTATAAATGCGTACCTCGTATCTGTCTTCTTTAAAATAACCTTCTACAATGGCAAAATCAATGGTTCCTTCCTGCAGACAGGCAAGAAGAGTCTGTGTATTGCCGTAGCGGATATGGAGATCCGTATCAGGATGATTTTTGATAAAAGCAGACAGAGAGGGAAGGATGGCATATTCTCCAACGGTCATAGTTACACCAAAGGTCAGGATTTTCTTTTGAGAAAGGCTTTCCTGCATCCGTTTTTTTAATGTGTTTTCATCATTCTGCATGGTTTGCAGCGCAGAAAGAAGAAGTTCTCCTGCTGGAGTCAGAGAGAGCTTCTTTTTTTCGCGGTAAAATAAAGGGGTCTCATATTTTTGTTCCAGATAACGGATATGCTGGGAAACTGCCGGCTGAGTCAGGTGCAGTGCTTCGGCGGCATGAGTAAAATTCATATATCTGCATACGCTAAGAAAGGTTTCCATTCGAAAATCAAGCATAATAGACGCTCCTTTTTTGTTTTAACATAACATAAATTTATGATTATATCAATTATTATAATTTTACAAAATGATAAATAAAGAATATATTTAAGATGTAAAGAAACAAAGCAGCCATCAATAGAGAAAAGCAATATGAAAAGGTGTAAGGAGGATGCAGAATATGTATGATGTAGTGATTATAGGAGCAGGACCGGCAGGGATCAGCGCAGGAATCTATGGGGCAAGCAGAGGAAAAAAGGTATTAATGATCGAGAAAGATCAGGCTGGAGGTCTGATCGGAAAGGTATCTACCGTGACTCATTATGCAGGAGTGGCTCCGGGAGAGACAGGAGCCGCATTTGCTGCAAAACTGAAACAGCAGGCAGAGGCAGCTGGTGTGGAGATTCTGAAGGCAGAGATGAAAAAGGCACAACTGATAGGAGATAAAAAAGAAATTTTTACAGATAAAGGAGTCTTTGAAGCTGAAAAAATAATTCTGGCAAACGGTACCTCTCCGAGAAGGCTGGGAATTCCGGGAGAAGCAGAACTTTGGGGAAAAGGTATGGGAATGAATGCTGCAAAGGACGGAGAAAGTTATCGTGGAAAACATATTTATGTGGCAGGCGGTGCAGACGGAGCGGTAAAAGAAGCCTTATATCTTGCAAAACTGGCATCGAAAGTAACAATTATCCATTTTGAAGATTCTCTTGGATGTATTGCAGAATTCAGGGAAAAGGTAAAAGAAACACCAAATATTTCCCTTCGTCTTCATTCAAGACTTCATGGAGTATATGGAACCGATCAGGTTCGGACTTTGGAAATTCTGGATGAACATACAGGGGCTATTGAAACGATAGAAGACCCGGGATGTGGGATCTTTGTATATGCAGGAACAATTCCGAATACAGAACTGTATACACAGCTTTCTCTGGAGAATGGATTTATTCCGGTAAACGAAAAAATGGAAACAGAAATTCCCGGTGTTTATGCTGCAGGAGACATTCGGGTAAAACAAGTTCGTCAGGTTTCCACAGCAGTAGCAGATGGAACGATTGCCGCGATCCAGGCTTCCATGTAGAAAAATGCAGAAAAACAGGATCAGTGAAAACCTCCATAAACCTGCATGCTATCCGATTTCGATAGAAATCTTTCCCACGAATTTTTGAGATAAATGTCTGTAAAACTCGAAAAAAAGCGAAAGAAAAACAGATTTTTCAGCCTCTTTCAGCTTGATTTCGCGCAGGTGCTTCCTCTATAATATCTGTGACATGTGAGTAAATGAAATTTCAACACAGCTTTTGCAGGCAGGCTGTCAAAAATGAGGAGGAAACTGGTCTGATGGAAAAATTAAATGTAGCAGTAGCAGATGATAACGAGAAGATGGTAGAAATACTGGGGCGGATGATCGAAGAGGACAAGGATCTGACACTGGTCGGCAAAGCACATAACGGAGAAGAAATCTGTAATATCATCAAAGAAAAGGAACCGGATGTGGTGGTGCTGGATATTATTATGCCGAAAATGGACGGCTTGACAGTTATGGAGCACTGCAGTCATGATATGACAGTAAAAAAACAGCCTTCTTTTATTGTTGTCTCGGCAGTGGGGCAGGAAAGGATTACAGAAGATGCGTTCAGCCTGGGAGCTGATTATTATATGCTGAAGCCTTTTGACAATCAGGTGCTTCTTAACCGGATCAAGCATCTTAGAAGATCAGGCGACCGGAGAAACAGGGAATCTGTACTGCGTCAGGCAGCAGTTCAGGAACAGAAGGCGGAATATGGCGCGAGGAACCTGGAATCGGATGTGACGAATATCATCCATGAAATCGGAGTACCTGCCCATATTAAAGGATACCAGTATTTAAGAGACGCGATTATTCTGGCAGTCAATGATATCGAGATGCTGAATTCCATTACCAAGGTGCTTTATCCCACCATAGCAAAGAAACATCAAACGACGCCAAGCCGTGTGGAAAGAGCCATCCGTCATGCCATAGAGGTGGCATGGAGCAGGGGTAAAATGGATACTATTGATGAGCTTTTTGGATATACAGTCAGCACAGGAAAAGGAAAACCTACAAATTCGGAATTTATTGCGCTGATCGCAGATAAGATTCGTCTGGAATACAAAAATCACTCTTTCCAATAGACCGTATTTGGAGTATAATAAAGATATCTTTAAGTCACACTAAGGAGGGGTATTTACAGATGAAAAGGATTTTATTTGCAACATCAGAAGCAGTGCCGTTTATCAAAACAGGAGGATTGGCAGACGTTGCCGGAGCTCTTCCGAAATACTTCGATAAACGTTATTTTGATATCCGTGTTATCCTCCCCAAATACGCCTGCATGAAACAGGAATGGAAAGATAAAATGGAATATGTGACCCATTTTTACATGGATCTCGGCTACAAAAACTGCTATGTAGGCATTATGCAGATGCAGTATGACGGAATTCAGTTTTACTTTATTGACAATGAATATTATTTCAGTGGTCCGAAGCCTTACGACAGCGCTCCCTGGGATCTGGAAAAATTTGCATTTTTCTCCAAAGCAGTGCTCTCCGTACTTCCTGTCATTGGTTTCCGTCCGGATGTGATCCACTGTCATGACTGGCAGACAGGTCTTGTTCCGGTATATCTTCATGATTCTTTCCAGCAGAATGACTTTTTCTGGGGAATTAAGACAGTTATGACGATCCATAACCTGAAATTCCAGGGTGTATGGGATGTAAAAACAATAAAAGAGATCACAGGACTGTCTGATTATTATTTTGCACCGGATAAGCTTGAGGCTTATAAGGATGCAAACTATCTGAAAGGCGGCATCGTATTTGCCGATGCAGTTACTACAGTAAGTAATACATATGCAGAAGAGATCAAGACGCCGTTTTATGGGGAGAAACTGGACGGACTTATGTGTGCCCGTTCCAATAGTCTTCGCGGAATCGTAAACGGAATTGATTATGACGTATTTAATCCGGAGACAGATCCGTTTATTACGCAGAACTTTAATGCAAAAACTTTCCGTAAGGAAAAAGTAAAAAATAAGATTCAGCTGCAGAAGGATCTGGGACTTGAAGTGGATCCTAAGGCTATGATGATCGGTATCGTATCCCGTCTGACAGACCAGAAAGGCTTTGATCTGATAGCTTATGTCATGGATGAAATGTGCCAGGATGCAGTCCAGTTTGTGATTCTTGGAACAGGTGATGAACGCTATGAGAATATGTTCCGCCATTTTGACTGGAAATATCATGGCAAGGTTTCTGCCCAGATTTATTATGACGAGCCGATGTCCCACAGGATTTATGCAGCTTCCGACGCATTCCTGATGCCGTCTCTCTTTGAGCCGTGCGGATTGAGCCAGCTTATGAGCCTTCGTTACGGAACTCTTCCGATTGTGCGGGAAACAGGAGGACTGAAGGATACTGTACAGCCGTACAACGAGTTTGAGGGAACCGGAACAGGCTTCAGCTTTACCAATTACAATGCACATGAGATGATGGCTACGGTACGTAATGCAGAGCGTGTATTCTATGACAACAAGCGTGAATGGAATAAGATGGTTGACCGTGCAATGGCAGCTGATTTCTCCTGGGGTAATTCCGCAAGACAGTATGAAGAAATGTACAATTGGCTGATCGGTGAATAAAAAATCTGTTTTCTGACATACTACCTTTTGTAGAAAATATATGAGGAGGTAGTATCATGACAGAGATTTCAGAACTTGATCTTCAGAACCTTCGCCATCTAATCGGCGGTTTTGACACCACGCACTGTAAAATGCAGGACTATGCACAAAAAGCAGAGGATATGGAGGTAAAACAATTCTTCCAGAAATCCGCTCAGTCCGCACAGCAGACAAAACAGCAGCTGATGCAGTTTTTACAGTAGGAGGTGCCGAAAATGAATGAAAAAGCAATGGTAGCAGATACTCTGGCAGGAATTAACGGAGAACTTGTGCGTTATGGAGAAATGATCCCGCAGACAGAGAATGCACAGCTGAAACAGACTCTGAAGCAGATCCGTAATCAGTGTGAAATGTCTCAGGAGGAAATCTACCGTATTGCCCGGACAAAGGGATATTATGTTCCCGCAGCAAAAGCCACCAGAGAAGAAGTTGATCATGTCCGTTCAGTACTGAGTCAGGGCTGATAAAGAAAAATAAAAAGCTTTCGCAGGAAACGGAGAAATCTGTGGACTGTGGAAGCTTTTTTTATGTGGAATACGACTGTCTGCCCAGCATGTATCTGACGGGTAAAAGGAACCTGTATGCCTTGTTCTTCAGGAATCAGAAACCGTGGAAAAGCATAGGCTGATAAAAAAAGAAACAGGGAGAGACTATGCTGGGAAAAGAGGATTATGAGCCGGGAATGGAAGTTTTTGAAAAAAAGAAAAAAGAAACTGCAGTCAGTAAGACGGAAGCAGCGGAAAATCAGGTTCTTCCTGCGCAGGATGAAAACTACCAGAATTTCATTGTCAGATATAACCAGAACGTAAACGGTACGGTCACATATGAATCAGACAGAAGCTTTCAGATCATAGACGATCTGTTCGGTGTAACCTATGTGCCTTCGTCCCAGGTTCCGGAACCATTGATCAGCAGTTATTCCTATTTTTCTGTCCCAAAATGTTATACTTACATGGATCAGGGCGGGCTGGATTCTTCAGGTGTCAACAGGCTTCATGACCATCCCTATCTGAAGCTGCGGGGAGCAGGAAACCTGATTGCCATTATTGATTCAGGAATAGACTGGAGACATGAAGCCTTTCGTAATGGAAACCATACAAAAATTCTCAGTATATGGGATCAGAGTGCGAAGGGCAGTCCTTCGGACGGAGTTCCATATGGAAGAATATTTACAAGAGAAGACATTGACAGGGCGCTGGTTTCGCCGGATACCATGGAAGTGCTGCCGCCTCTGGACGCAAATGGACACGGGACGATGCTTGCAGGAATTGCGGCAGGGAACAGGATACCGGAACAGGGATTTTCCGGTGCGGCTCCGGAGGCAGAACTGGTAGTGGTGAAATTAAAACAGGCAAAAAAATATCTCAGGGAGCTTTATCTGATCCCTTCTTCGGCAGAGGTTTTTCAGGAAGATGATATTATGCTGGCAATTGCATATGCAGTCAAAACAGCGCTTCAGTATCAGATGCCTTTGTCTGTGTGTATTGGACTTGGAAGCAGTATGGGAGCTCACAGAGGTGAGGGACCGCTCAGCCAGTATATTGGAAGTGTTGCAAATTTTACGCAGAATGCAGTATCTGTGGCGGCTGGAAATGAAGGTCTTGCCAGACATCACTATATGGGAATATTAAATGAAACAAATCCCCGGGATACTTTGGAACTGAGAGTTGGAAGTATGGAATCTGGAAGTGGTTTTTCTATGGAATTCTGGGGAGAGTCTCCTGATTTTTATAATGTGGTGATCCAGTCACCTACCGGTGAGCGGCTTTCCATAAGCGCTGCCCTGAAAAACAGTACCCAGGAACTTTCGTTTGTGTTTGTGGAAACAAAAGTTCTGGTTAATTATATTCCAATAGAAAGGCGGTCGGGAAATACTCTGATATTTTTCCGATTTCTCCATCCGGCGGAAGGAATCTGGAAGCTGGAAACAGAAAGCCGTTTTAACAGTCCTGGGAGATTTCATGTATGGCTTCCGGTACAGGGAATGATATCGGAAGATACGTATTTTCTGGAAGCATCACCGGATTATACGATCACATCGCCGGGGGATGCACCAAACGGCATGACTGCTGCGGCGTACCAGTATCGGGACAACAGTCTCTACATCCGATCCAGCAGAGGGTATAATACAGATAACCTGGTCAAACCGGATTTTGCCGCACCGGGAGTGGATATGAAAATACCTTTGACAGGACCTTTGGGGGGATATGGGACTGCGTCAGGAACAAGCCTTGCAGCAGCCCAGACTGCAGGAATTGCAGCGCTCCTTTTTGAATGGGCTGTTATCCGGGGAAACGAACCGTTCTTTTTTGGGAACAGCGTAAAAAATTATCTGAGAAGAGGAGCAGTCCGTGAGGAGGATAAGGTGTATCCCAACAGAGAATGGGGATATGGAAGAGTGGATCTTTATCATACTTTTGAACTGCTCACATAAAAGTCTACAAAAAAGGATGTTGTTTTTTGTGTAAAATTTATACAAAAATTTTTAGCACACCTAATTGTTTTTATGCATACTGTTTGGTATAATGAAACACGAAAGAAAAATTTACATAAATAGAAACAAAAGGAAAGGGAGGATATTATGAAACGAGGAAGTATTTTTGAGCTGGATGGAGTTCCGCGTCTACGGGAAGCTGCTCCGCTTGCTCTTCAGCATGTAGTGGCAATGATCGTTGGCTGCGTAACACCTGCAATTATTGTTGCAGGTGCTGTGGGAGACGGTGGATTAAAACCAGAGGATCGGGTTATTCTGATTCAGGCGTCTCTGGTGATGTCTGCCATTGCCACACTGCTTCAGCTGTTTCCTATAGGAAAAAAATCAGGTTTTGCCATTGGCTCCGGCCTTCCTATGATTATGGGTGTCAGCTTTGCCTATGTGCCCAGTATGCAGGCAATTGCAGAAGGTTATGGTGTGGCTGCTATTTTTGGCGCCCAGATCGTGGGCGGTATCGTAGCTCTTGTAATGGGACTTCTGGTCCGGCAGATAAGGGTGTTCTTTCCGCCTCTGATCACAGGAACTGTTGTATTTACGATCGGTCTTTCTCTTTATCCCACTGCTATTAATTATATGGCAGGAGGAGTGGGAAGCGAGAATTACGGAGACTGGCAGAACTGGCTGGTGGCTTTTTTCACTCTGGCAGTGGTAACGGCTTTGAACCATTTTGGAAAAGGAATCTGTAAACTGGCCTCTATTCTTATAGGCATTATTGCAGGATACATTGTCTCCATACCTTTTGGAATGGTAGACCTTACCAGTGTAGGCGAGGCAGGCGCTTTTCAGCTTCCGCAGTTTATGCATTTCGGCGTAGAGTTTGAAATTTCCTCCTGTGTAGCCATTGGTATTCTTTTTGCAATAAATTCCGTACAGGCTATTGGAGACTATTCCGCAACTACCATCGGTTCTATGAACCGTACCCCAAAAGACAGAGAGCTTCAGAACGGTATTGTAGCATATGGCCTGAGCAATATATTAAGTGCAGTGTTCGGCTGTCTGCCCACCGCCACTTACAGCCAGAATGTTGGTATTGTAACTACGACAAAGGTTATCAACCGCTGTGTTCTTGGACTGGCTGCTGCGATTCTTGCAGTTGCAGGTATTGTACCAAAATTTTCTGCACTTTTAACAACGATACCTCAGTGCGTACTGGGGGGAGCAACGGTTTCTGTTTTTGCTTCCATTGCAATGACAGGTATGAAGCTTGTAGCTTCCGCTGAAATGGACTACAGAAATTCTTCTATCGTAGGTCTGGCAGCGGCTCTGGGAATGGGAGTTTCCCAGGCAACGGCGGCGCTTGCTACTTTCCCGGAATGGGTAACTACCATTTTTGGAAAATCTCCAGTAGTTCTTGCTACTATAATCGCAGTGCTTTTGAATATTATTCTTCCAAAAAGCCGTGATGAAAAAAAAGAGGAAGAAATGAAAAAAAAGCAGGTTGAAGAACAGCTGAAGAAAGATCATGAAGAATTCCAGTAAAAAAATGGCGCAGACTTTTGTCTGCGTCATTTTTTGACAAGGTTTATTTTCTGTATACAAATACAGGAAGTCCGTCGTCGCCAGCAGGAACAGCAATATTTCCCTGTACCAGAGGAGTTACATATTTTATGAAATCATGGGATACATCTGAACCATTTTCAGTGATCCACTGGGCAGGAACTCCTTTTTCTTCGTTGCAGATGAGATTAACATCTTCCAGTCCGCATTCCATCAGATAGGAACCGTCTGTGTTTTCTTTACGGATAAAGGAAACCATTTTTCCGGTTTCTCCATTCAGGGCAGCCTGAACACCGAACCGTCCGGCAGCCACGGCCTCTGCCTGGTCTGTTTCGGAAATCAGAGAAGCGCTGCAGCGCTGGCTGACGTTCAGCTCTACGGAGCGGGCTTTCACTCCAAGGCGGCTCCTTACCAGATTTTCCAGATATTTTCCGCAGCCGGCCAGCATTTTGTGACCAAAGCTGTCAGTGCCTACGGAACTGTCGTATTCGCAGATAAAGGTTCCTTCTGCATCATGAATACCTTCGGATACGCAGACAACTACATTGCAGTTTTTCTCAAAGGCTTTTTCCACATCTGAGAGGAACTGCTCTGTGTCAAAATTACTTTCCGGAAGGTAGATGAACAGAGGATTGTCGCCTTTATATTTACGGGCAAGAGCCCCGGCAGCAGTAAGCCATCCGGCATGGCGTCCCATGATCTCTATGATAGTCACGGATTTTTTTTCATAAACACTGGCATCCAGTGTGATTTCGCGAACAGTAGAGGCTACATATTTGGCTGCACTTCCGTAACCAGGAGTGTGGTCGGTATGCACCAGGTCATTGTCAATGGTCTTAGGCTCTCCGATCACACGGATAGAACTTCCGATCCGGGCGGCATAGCGGGAAAGCTTGCTTACCGTATCCATGGAATCATTGCCGCCGATATAAAAGAACCAGCCGATATTCATCTCCTTAAATTTACGGAAAAGAAGAGGATATACCGGATCCTCCAGAGATTCCGGAAGCTTGTAGCGGCAGGAGCCCAGATATGCGCCAGGTGTATGCTTCAGGTATTCCAGTTTTTCTCCCGGAAGAGCTTCCCGGAAATTCAGGATGCGGTCATCCAGAAATCCTTCGATTCCGTTTACCATTCCATAAACCTCACCGATTTCCTGGTCATGGGCGATTCCTTCTGCCACAACTCCGTAAAGGCTACTGTTGATCACTGCTGTAGGTCCGCCGGACTGTCCGACGATCAGATTTTTCTTTGCCATTTTGTACCTCCGATTAGGATATTGATAGGATAAATTTATGATTATCAGTATACCATAAGGAGAGGGGAATGACAAACGTTACTGTTTCCCGCATTGTTTTTTCATATCTTCTATATTATAATGAAGACACGGAAAAATTTCCTTTGGGAATAAGAAGAGAACAGGAGCAGATTATGAGAGCATACGAACGTTTATTAAATTATGTGAAGATCCATACAACCAGTGATGAAAACAGCGATACTACTCCTACCACAGCCCGCCAGTTTGATCTGGCAGAGCTTCTGGTAAAGGAAATGAAGGAGCTGGGAGTCAAAAATGCAAGAGCAGATGAAAACTGTTATGTATATGGTGAGATACCTGCCACCTCGGGATACGAGGACAGACCGGCCATCGGATTTATCGCTCATCTGGACACCGCGCCGGATTTCTGCGGGGAAAATGTGAATCCACAGATCCATGAAAATTACAATGGAGAGGATCTGCCTCTGGGAAACAGCGGAAAGATTCTTTCTGTAAAAAAATTCCCACATCTGAAAGAGTTGAAAGGCAGAACACTGATCACTACAGACGGAACCACTCTTTTGGGGGCAGACGACAAAGCCGGTGTAGCGGAAATTATGACTGTTGCGGAGGAGCTTCTTAAAGAGAACATGGCTCATGGAAAGGTATGCATTGCCTTTACACCGGATGAGGAAGTGGGAAGCGGAGCCGGAAAGCTGGATATTCCGGGACTTGGTGCGCAGTATGCCTATACGGCAGACGGCGGTCGTGAAAATGAAATCGTATATGAAAACTTTAATGCCAGCGAAGCGGTTCTTGAGATCCGAGGGTTTAACATTCATCCGGGAGAGGCGAAGAACACCATGGTCAATGCGGCACTTGTTGCTATGGAGATCAACAGCATGCTGCCGTCGCTGGAAACTCCGGCTCATACAGAACTGTATGAGGGATTTTTCCATCTCTGCGAGATGCAGGGAACCGTGGAGCAGGCAAGACTTGTGTATATCATTCGGGATCACAGTGCAGCCTGCTTTGAGGCAAGAGAGAAAACCATGGAGCATGTTACAAAGATTATGAACGAGAAATACGGAGAAGGAACCGTCACTTTGAAGATTACAGAGCAGTACCGGAATATGATTGAAAAAATAGAACCGTGCATGCATCTGGTAGATCATGCCAAGGAGGCAATCCGTGAACTGGGAATGGAGCCGGATGTTGCTCCTATCCGCGGCGGTACAGATGGTTCCCAGCTCAGCTTCCGGGGGCTGCCATGTCCGAATCTTGGAACAGGCGGTTATGCTTTCCATGGTCCTTATGAGCACATTACTGCAGAGGGAATGGATACGGCTGTTCAGGTAATGCTTGGTATTCTGAAACGATATGCAGAATAAAATAAAAAATTTTAAATAATATGCGATAAAAAACACTTCTTTTGCATTGTACTTGTAAAGGAGGTGTTTTTTTATGATAAAGAAAAACAAAATAACAGCAGCAATGGTTCTTCTGGGGATGCTCGGAAGTATTCTGGCGGGGCAGGGAGACCGTACCGTAAAGGGAGCAGCACAGACGGAGCCTTTAAAGGTAACTCTTTTGAAGGTCGGGAAGGCAGATGCCATTGCCATACAGACAGAAGAAAATACCATGGTGATCGATACAGGGGAAGAGGAAGATGGAGAGGAGCTTGTACTTTATTTGAAAAACCAGGGAATCTCTCAGGTGGATACGCTTCTGATCACACATTTTGACCAGGATCATGTTGGAGGAGCAGATACACTGATAGAATCCATGGATGTAGGAAGAGTGCTGGTTCCGGATTACGAGGGAATCTCCACGGAATATCAGGATTTTATGATCGCTCTGGAGGAAAAGGGCATGAGGGCAGAACGTTTGAAAAAGGCAGAAGAGTTTGAATTGGGCAGTGCAAAAGTGTTTGTAGAGCCGCCTGCATCCTGTGAGATCAAAGATGGAGAAGCGGAGGTAGATAATAATTTTTCAATTATTACTACGATTACTCATGGAAAAAACAGGCTTCTGTTTACCGGAGATGCAGAAAAACAGAGGATCCGGCAGTGGCTGAAGGACGGACGGGCAGAGAAATGCGATTTTTTGAAGGTTCCTCATCATGGCGTGTATAATACCGCACTACAGGATCTCTTTGAAGCAGTTGCTCCAGAGTATGCAGTAATCTGTTCTTCCAATAAGAATCCTGCAGATTCCCAGACCATTGAATTGTTAAAGAAGTATAACACCCATGTTTTTGAGACGAAAGACGGAAATATCACAGTGATCAGCGATGGAACATCTCTGGAAATGAAACAGGATCTGGAGCATTAGGAGGGAGAGCGTATGGCACAATCAGTTTTTAACCGTTATGAAAAAAAATATCTGATGCCGGAACCGGTATATCTGGAACTGAGAAAACGGCTGGCACCTTATATGCAGGAAGATGAATATGGACTTCACACAATATGCAACATTTATTATGACACCAGGGATTCCTATCTGATACGCCGGTCTATCGAGCATCCGGTTTACAAAGAAAAACTCAGACTGAGAAGCTATGGGATTCCTACGTTGGATTCAAAAGTTTTTCTGGAAATCAAGAAAAAATATAGAAAAGTTGTTAATAAAAGAAGAATCCAGCTTACTTTAAGAGAAGCTTATGATTACATAGAACATGGAATCCGGCCAGAACAGGACAGTCAGATCCTTCACGAAATTGACTTCTTTTTACAGAGATATCCTCTGGTGAAAGGTTTATATCTGGCGTATGACAGGATCGCGCTTTTTGGAAAACAGGATGCATCCTTTCGGGTGACTTTTGATCAGAACATACGAAGCCGGCATGTGGCAATGGGACTGGAAAACGGAGATGCAGGCGAAAAGCTTCTGCCAGAAGGATATTATTTAATGGAAAGTAAAATTATGGGTGCAGCTCCTCTTTGGTTTACAGAAATTTTATCGGAGTTGTCTGTTTACCCGGTTTCTTTTTCAAAATATGGAAACATTTACAAAAAAGAGCATAATTCTTTTGATGCAGAACAGTTAATGGTTCACAGAATGGAAAACTGGAATGAGATAAGGAGGACAAAGGTATGTTAAACAGTATTTTTCATGCAGGGACATTTTCAATAGAAGCAGTATTGACAGCTATGGCAGCAGCTCTGATTCTTGGGCTGGTGATCGCTATAATCTATAAACAATCAGGAATCCATATTGGAAGTTTTGCTGTGGTTCTGGCGGTGCTTCCACTTCTGGTCAGCGTGGTCATTCTGATCGTAAACGGAAATCTGGGAACTTCGGTTGCCGTTCTTGGAGCTTTTGGCCTTATAAGATTTCGCAGTGCGCCCGGAACAGCAAGGGAGATTGGCTTTATCTTTTTTGCAATGGCAGTAGGGCTTGCATCCGGCATGGGATTTATTTCTCTTGCTGTTCTGATTACCATGACAGCGGGGATTTTTATATTGGTTCTGGAGAAACTTCAGTTTGGAAATCCTGTTTCCAGGGAGAGAGAACTTCGAATTACCATCCCGGAGGATCTGAATTATATGGGAGTTTTTGATGATCTTTTTCAGACCTATACAAAATTTTCACATCTGGAACGGGTAAAGACAACGAATATGGGAACTATGTATGAACTGTCTTATCGGGTGGAACTAAGAAATATGGCAAAAGAAAAAGAATTTATTGACGAGCTCCGGTGTCGGAATGGAAACCTTTCTATTATATATGGTCTTGTTCCCCGTGAGAAAAATGAGCTATAATAAAGAAAATATATGGGGGTTCCATACAGGGATAAGGAGAACGAATCATGCTGGTATTTGCTGCGCTGGCCTACAGTAAGCCGGAAAACAGAGAAACAATAAATATAGATGAAACTGTCTTTTACAGGATTTCCGCAGGGGAAAAGGAGGCATTTTGTCAGTTATACGAAAAGACAAGCAATGTGATCTTTTCTTATGCACTGTCACTGCTGCGAAACAGAGAGGACGCAGAGGATGCCATGCAGGAGACCTTTTTAAAAATACGTTCAGCGGCTCATTTATATCGCCCTATGGATAAGCCAATGGCATGGATTTTTACCATAGCCAGAAATGTCTGTCTGATGAAATTCAGAAAGCAGAAACATTATTCTGCTGTTTCTGTAGATGAGTTAAGGGAGATCCCGGACTGCAGTGATATCCGGGATCGTGAGGATCGTATTGTCCTGGAAACAGCATTTCAGATTTTGACAAAGGAGGAATGTCAGATCATAGTCTTGCATGCAGTATCAGGAATGAAACACAGAGAGATCAGCGAACTTATGCATCTGCCGTTGTCAACGGTTTTGTCACGGTATAACAGAAGCATAAAAAAACTTCGGGGACAGCTGGAGGGATTATTATGAAAAATATCACAGAGTCTTATCTGAAGGAACGTCTGAAAAATGCAGTAGAGCAGATTTTACCGGATAAGGCGGAGGAAATATGGGCGCAGCCGGTGGAAAAAGCCTCCGGTGACGAATGGTTTCTGGATGGTCTGGACAGACATGTTCACACTGCTGCAAAAGTTATAAAGATTGTGTCTGCAGCAGCTGCCTGTTTTGTGATTGGTATGTTTTCCTATTATATGATTGTACTGCAGTCTCAGGCAACGGTGTATCTGGATGTAAATCCCAGCATACAGTTTGAACTGAACAGCAGAGAAGAAGTTATTTCTGCCGAGGCCGCCAATCAGGACGGGGAAATAATTCTTGAAGATATGGATCTGAAACATACAGATCTGGATGTTGCCGTAAATGCCATTTTTGGATCTATGGTCAAGCATGGATATCTAAGTCAGGCAGAGAATATGGTTCTGCTTTCTGTAGACAGCAGCAATCCAAATAAAAGCGAAAAACTTCGCACAGAGATATCCAAAGAAATCAGCAGCTGTCTGGATTCCATGGTAGGATCAGCCTCTGTTTTTGACCAGGATGTATATGTGGATGATGAATTAAAAGCAATGGCGGAACAATATGAAATCACTCCAGGAAAGGCGGAGCTGATACGGAAGCTGACTTCGGAGAATCCAAAGCTGAATTATGCACAGCTGGCATCTCTGCCCATTAAAGATCTGGTAGAAAGGCTGAACCAGGAAGGCATCGATTTAAGAGAGTATGCCAATTATACTGGAAATGGTTATATCCTGGAACCGGAAGAAGAGGACGACTCAGAAGAGCCGGAAAAGGAAAGTAATGATAAAGATCAGGAGGATGACAGAGATACAGATTCTCAGGATAAAGAGGAAGAAGATGATGATTCCGAAGAAGGCAGGCGTCAGGGCGCGCTTCCTCTGAATGGCCCGTCACAGAGAAATGAAGCCTCGGTATCTTCTGTAAGCAGACCTGAATCGGAAGAACCGGAATATGAAGCTCCAGAGCCGGAGGAACCAGCGTATGAAGTTCCGGAACCAGAGTATGAAGAACCGGAATATGAAGAGCCAGAGTATGAAGAACCGGAAGCAGATGACGATGGGGAGGAGGATGACTGAGAACTATCTTTTTTGCAGGTGTTTTTTATAAAAAATGCCAGTTTACAATCCTGAAAATCTAAAATATAATGGAAAAATGAGAACGATTCCATATTGGACAGATTTTGGGAGGATACAGAAGATGAGCAAAAAAATTATTTTTCTTGACATAGACGGAACATTGACAGAGCCGGGGCGCAACGTGCCCCCGGCTTCTGCTCTGGAAGCGGTAAAAAATGCACGAAAAGCAGGAAATCTTGTGTTCCTGTGCAGCGGAAGAAATTATGGGATGCTTTCCCCTCTTCTTGCTTATGGTTTTGACGGTGCCGTAGCCAGCGCAGGCGGGTATATTGCATGTGGAGAGCAGGTAATCTATGACTGCCCTATGACAGAAGAACAGAAGGAAAAAGTCATGAAGACGTTGGAAGAAAATGGTGTGTACCGTACGGCAGAGTGCGTAGAAGGTGCTTATGCTGATGAAGGACTTGAAGACTTTTTGAGAGAAAGCTTTGGAAAAAACGGAAGCAGTGAATTGATTCGCTGGAGAGAAATGATAAAAAAATCCTTTCATATCCGGCCGATGGAAGAATATGCAGGCCAGCCGGTATACAAATTTGTTGTAATGAGCCCTTCTATGGATAATCTGAATCGATCCAAAAGAGTTTTGGAAAGTGAGTTTCAGTTTTGTATCCAGGATGATTCCAGGGGGATTGTAAACTGTGAAATCATTAATCGGAAATTTAATAAGGGTATGGGAGTAAAGCGAGTCTGCGAATATTATCAGATTCCAATCAGTGATGCCGTAGGATTTGGAGACAGCATGAATGACAAGGAAATGCTGGAGACAGTTGGGCTTAGCATCTGTATGGAGAATGGAAACGAAGCTGTGAAAAAAATTGCAGATGAGGTATGTCCGCCGGTAACTGAGGATGGTCTCTGGAAAGCTTTTCAGAAGTACAATCTGATGTAAAAAAATAATTTCTCTTTTTCTAATATTTTTCTGTCTTTTTGTAAAATATAATAAAAATTAACAAAAAACTATGGTATAATAAATTCACTTAACAGATTGAAAGAACGAAAAGGCAGAAAACAGAAAAGGGGTGAACTTATGCTGAAAGAATGGATACCGGCAGAGATTCCGGAAAAAGAAGAAATGGAAATACAGCTTGACCGGGACAGGGATAAGCTTTATGAACTTCAGATGAAGATCAAGGAATATAAGGTTCCGGTTCTTGTACTGTTTGAGGGGTGGGCAGCCGCCGGAAAAGGCAGCACCATCGGAAAGGTGATCAAAAATATCGATCCCCGGTTTTTTAAGGTGGCAGCCATGTCTGCACCGTCGGAAGAGGAACTGAGAAAGCCGTTTCTTTACCGTTATATGAAACAGATTCCCGAAGAGGGGAAATTTACCTTTTTGGATTCCGGATGGATGGAACAGATCACAGGAGAAGTACTGAAAAAAGAGCTTTCAGGTCCGGAGTATGAGAAACGGATCGAAAGTATCCGCCGATTTGAGCGGCAGCTGACAGACAATGGATATCTGGTTCTGAAATTTTTTATGCATATTGAAAAAGAAGAGCAGGATTCCCGTTTGAAAAAACTGATGGAGGAGGAAGACACCAGCTGGAGAGTGACGAAATTTGACCGGTGGCAGAATGAACATTACGGCAAATGCAAAAAAGTATTTGACAGGTATATGAAGGATACCAATCTTCCTTCAGCACCATGGTATATCATAGATGCTGAAAACCGGAAATGGGCGGAACTTCAGGTAATGGATATCCTGATCAGCAGCATTGAGGTTGCCATGCAGAATCGGAATCATTCTTCGCCTATTCTTCAGAACGTATTTCCTCTGGTAAAAATGCCTAAACTGGCGGAAATCGAGCTTCAGAATAAAGAAATCAGCGAAGAGGAATACAGAAGCGAACTGAAAAGCCTTCAGAAACGTCTGGGAGAACTGCATAACCGTCTTTATCGGAAAAGAGTTCCGGTGATCATTACCTATGAAGGCTGGGATGCGGCAGGGAAGGGCGGAAATATAAAACGGATCACAGGCGCACTGGATCCAAGAGGCTATGAGGTTCATCCCATCGCCAGTCCGGAGCCTCACGAAAAGTCCCGCCATTACCTATGGAGATTCTGGACAAGGCTTCCAAAAGACGGCCATATCGCCATTTTTGACCGTACCTGGTATGGGCGTGTCATGGTGGAGCGTCTGGAAGGCTTCTGCACAGAAAATGACTGGAAGCGCGCCTATAACGAGATCAATGAGTTTGAAAAGGAACTTTCAGACTGGGGTGCCGTGATCATTAAGTTCTGGGTACAGATCGATAAGGATACTCAGCTTGCCAGATTTACAGACAGGCAGAATAATCCGGAGAAACAGTGGAAGATCACCGATGAGGACTGGCGTAACCGGGAAAAATGGGATCTTTATGAAGATGCTGTAGATGAAATGCTTAAAAAGACAAATACTGCTTTTGCTCCCTGGCATATTCTGGAATCTGTAGATAAAAAATATGCCCGGATCAAGGCTCTGAAGATTGTAATTAAAGAACTGGAAAAGGCCCTGGATTAAGGGCCTTTTTCCATGTGAAAAATAAGTTCAGTGATTTTTTCTCAGTTCGGTAGGTGTAGCGTGAAAACGCTCCTGAAACATTCTGCGGAACAGTTTGTAATTTGTGAAGCCGTGTTGTTCCAGAATGTCAGAGATTTTGTTATTGGTAGAAATAATGTCTTTATATATTTTTGACAGTCTTAATTCATTCTGATATTCCAGAAAAGTAACTCCCATACATTTTTTAAAAAAACGGCAGAAATACTTAGGCTGCAAAATAGCAATTTCCGAGATTTCATCCAGGGAGATAGGACGATTATAATTTTCTGCAATATAGTCCAGAACAGGTTTCAGCCTTTCCAGATTGCGGCTGTGACGGGCTGTTGTTTCCGGAATGGACTTGACAGAAAAATTATGATAAAGCTGAAAAAGGATTTCAAAAAGGAGACTGTTAAACCGGAGTACGGCTCCATCCGGTTGAAGATCTACCAGAAGCTGCATTTTCAGAAGAGTTTCTTTAAATATTTCAACTTTACTCTGAAGAACAGAATTTTCTGTCGGATCTGTAAGGCTGAACTGAAGATTTCGGGAATCCGGGATGAACTTTTCCATAAAATTTTCCGGAATTTGAAATACAATGGCGCGGTTAGGTTTTGCACAGAGAGTGGAATGGATCAGGCTGGAGGATACCATGATGCACTGACCGGCATTTAATTCACGGGAAACGCCGGAAATCGTAATCTTCAGACTGCCTTCCAAAATGTAGATGATTTCCAGGGCATCATGCCAGTGAGGTGCGATATAGCTTCCCTGATCTACAGAAGTAAAAAAGCGTACATTTGTTTTGTCATTTAGTGGAATCAATTCATAATTTGTTGGAGTCAGACGTCTTTCCATGATAAAATCTCCTTTTTTAAAAAATAAAAAGATACTATCAACCTACTGATTAGATACTAACATATCTGGCAGATAAAAGGCAAATGCTTTATGATATAGGCATAGATCAGTTATGGCGCCTGAATAAAGATCAAAATACAAGGAAAAAGAGATTTTAGTATCTTAAAAGGGAGGATACCAATGAATGAAAAGAGAAAACTGACTCCTGCACTGCTTTTTGAAAGATTCTGTTACGGGTGCGGAGATTTTGGGTGCAATATTATTTATACGGCAATGTCTGCCTTTCTGCTTTTTTATTATACGGATTATGCCGGAGTAAATGCAGCAGCAGTGGGAACAATCATGCTAATCTCCAGAGTTTTTGACGGAGTCAGCGATATCATCATGGGAATGATTGTGGATCGCACCCGGTCAAAATATGGAAAAGCCAGGGTCTGGATACTGAGAATGTGTATTCCTTTTGCATTATCAGGAATCCTGCTGTTTTCTGTACCGGCATCTCTCGGAACGACTGCAAAACTGGTATATGTATTTATTACATATAACCTGGTCTCCACAGTTGTTTATACAGCGATAAATGTTCCTTATTCATCTTTGAATGCCTTAATGACTCAGAACCCATATGAAAGATCTGTACTTAGTATTTTTCGTAACCTTCTTGCAACAGCAGGAACGCTCACTATTAATATGGTGACACTTCCTCTTGTGGAGTTTTTTGGGGATAATACAGCAGCTTGGACGAAAACTTTTGCTGTACTGGGAATTCTGGCAGTGATTGCGTTTATTCTGACTTTTGCAGGAACAAAGGAGCGTGTACACTCTATAGCAGAAATAAATGGAGAGACTGAAAAAATATCTTTTTTAGAAGGATTGAAATCTTTGTTTGCCAATAAATACTGGATCATGATGATCTGTGTTCTGGCTCTTTTCTTCCTATATTATGCCATTAATGGAGGAACTACAGTATATTATGCAAAGGATATTCTCGGAAACAGGGATTTGGTGGGAACGATCAATGGAATCTTTAATGTAATTCAGATTGCAGCGATGTTCTTTATTGCAGGCCTGGTAAAAAAATATGGAAAAAGAAATATTTTTTCTCTGGGTCTAGTTTTGTCCACTGTGGGTATGCTGATTCTTGAATTTGGCGGCGGAAATATGTCTGCGATTGTTGTTTCCAGCCTGGTCAGAGGAGTTGGGAATGCCTGCGGCGGAGCAACGATGTGGGCAATGGTTTCAGACACCATAGATTATGGTGAGTGGAAAACAGGTCATCGTACTGAAGGTCTGGTAAACAGTGCCTGCAGCTTTGGTTATAAGATTGGAAACGGCGTGGGTTCTGCGCTTTTGGGAATCATTCTGGAAATTGGAGGTTATGTAGGAGAGGCTGCCGTACAGTCTGCATCTGCATTATTTTCTATCCGTCTGTGCTTTGTATGGATCCCGATTGCAGTATTTGCAGCCTGCTTTGTGATTTTGAGATTTTATCATCTGGATAAAGAATTTGACGGAATTATCCGGGATCTTCATAAAAGAGCAGAAAAAGCAGCAAAATAAAAACAAATCAGGAGGGTGTAACAATGATTCAAAATCCAATACTTCCGGGGTTTCATGCGGATCCCTGTATATGCAGAAAAGGTAATGATTTTTATATCGCAGTGTCTTCTTTTGAGTGGTTTCCGGGAATTCCCATTTATCATTCCAGAGATATGAAAAACTGGGAACTTTATTCCCATGCGCTTCAGAATGCAGAGAATCCGGATCTGAAAAAGCTGCCCAGTGCCAAGGGAATCTGGGCACCCTGTCTGACTTATTGTGAGGAAGACGACCTTTTTTATGTGGTTTATGGTGTGATGAATTCCATGAATGCCAGATACTTTGACGTAGATAATTATCTGATTACTGCAAAAGACCCAAAAGGTCCATGGAGTGAACCGGTTTATCTTCATTCTACGGGATTTGATGCTTCCATGTTCCACGACGATGACGGTAAAAAATATATTGTTGCTCTGGACTGGGAAACAAGAACCGCGTACGAAAAACCAGGTTCGATCAATATTGTAGAGTATGATCCGGTACAAAAGAAGATCAAGGGCATGCCAAAGGCTTTCTGGAGAGGCGGCACAGACCGGGGATGTATAGAAGCACCGCATCTGACAAAAAGAGGCGGGTATTATTATATTATGTGTGCGGAAGGCGGAACAGGATATTACCACAGTGTGACGATGGGACGGTCCAGAAATGTATGGGGACCTTACGAGGCGGATCCCTGCAATCCAATTGTGACTTCCTGTCCCGGAGATGTAAATGAACGTTCTGACTGGGATCATTTAAAGCCAAGATATTATAATCCGGACAGTGTGCTTCAAAAATCCGGACATGCAAGCTATGTAGATCTTCCAAATGGAGAAACCTGGCTGGTACATCTGACTGCAAGACCTTTTGTTCCTGAACTTCGCTGCACACTGGGAAGGGAGACAGCAATCCAGCGTATGAAATGGACAGAAGACGGATGGCTTCGTATGGAAAAAGAAGGAAATCTGGCTCAGGAATTTGTACAGGAGAGTATGCTTCCGGAATTTAAGGCGCAAAAAATTCCGGCACATGATGATTTTGATTCAGAAAATCTGGGAATTGGATATTATTCGCCAAGGATCGATGCAAGAACCTTTGTAGATCTGAAATCCCGTCCGGGCTGGGCAAGACTTCGGGGGCAGGAATCAGGATGCTCTCTGAATAGAGTAAGTATTCTTGCGAGAAAGCTCACCAGTGTGTCTGCACAGATAACTACCAGGCTTGATTTTACGCCTCTGAGTTACCAGCATACAGCAGGACTGATCCTTTATTATGACAATATGAATTTTATCTATCTTTACAAGTATTACAGCGATACCTTAGAACACAGTGCAATATCAGTGCTCCAGGTAGAAAATGGAGAAAAAAGGGAGTTCAGCCAGGACAGAACCTTTGTGGAAGACGGGCAGGATATCTATATGCGGCTTAAGATACAGGGAAGAGATTCTCAATTCCAGTGGTGCCTAGATGGAGAGACTTATCAGAATATCGGGCCACGCTTTGACACAAGCAAGTTTTCTGATGAGTATTCACAGTTTGGTGAGTTTACAGGAGCATTTGTGGGAATCACCTGCGGGGATCGCATGATGCATGAGCATACAGCTGATTTTGATTTTTTTGATTATCAGGCAGACGAAACAGCAGCAGTAAAATAGAGAAAAGAGGGAATATTTTATGATTACAAAAAAAATAAAATTAGGAAATATAAGAGAAGTTGAGGCGTTTAATCAAATCTGTTCCAAATTTACCTGCGACATGGATCTTTCCAGCGGAAAATATTACGTAAATGCGAAATCCATTATGGGAATTTTCAGTCTGGATCTGGAGATGCCTCTGGAACTGATGGCGGATACAAATGATGAAGCTGCTATAGAGGAAGCTTTTAAAGAATTTTTGTGTTCATAACCAACGGAAGGGAGCGCAAGATTATGCATGTAAAAGGTGTAAATCTGGGAAACTGGCTGGTACTGGAAAAGTGGATGAGTCCTGCTGTGTTTGAAGGGACAGATGCAGAAGACGAATACTGGCTTCCAGAACAGCTTTCCAGAGAAGTTTATGAAGCAAGGATCCGGATTCACCGCTCGGAATATATTACAGAGAGAGATTTTGTTACCATCAGAAAAATGGGAATGGAAGCAGTACGTATTCCAGTGCCTTATTTTGTATTTGGGGACAGAGAACCGTTTATCGGTTGTGTGGAAGAACTGGATAAGGCATTTAACTGGGCGGAAAAATATGATTTGAAGATTTTACTGGATCTTCATACAGCGCCTCTGGGGCAGAATGGATTTGATAATGGAGGCATCTGCGGGGTATGCAGATGGTCAAAAAGCCCGGAAGAAATTGAATTTGTCCTTCATGTACTGGAACGTCTGGCAGAGCGGTATGGAAGCCGAAAAGGTCTTTGGGGAATTGAAGTACTGAACGAGCCAATTACAGAAAGGGCATGGAAGTTATTTGATGTTCCCAACCGCTATCCGGCAAAGGATCTGAAAATGGCAGAGGATTCCGGCCCCAATACTCTGGAATTTCTAAGAGAGTTTTATCTGAACGCATATGACCGGATGCGGAAATATCTTCCGGAAGAAAAATACGTGGTGATCCATGATGGATTTGAACTGCTGTCCTGGAAAGATTTTATGCAGGAGGAGAAATATGTCAATGTGGTTCTGGATACCCATCAGTATCTGATGATGGCTGAGTCTGACGGATGCCCGCAGGAGCTGGATTCCTATCTGTCTTATATCAGGGATCACTATGAAAAAGAAATCAGGGAAATGGAAGCTTATTTCCCTGTGATCTGCGGTGAGTGGTGTCTTTTTAATTCCCTTGTCTGCGGATGTGATACAAAAGGCGGACAGAGTGTGCTCAATGGAATGGAAGGCAGTGGTAAAGAAGCTTTTAGTGACAAAGAAAAAAGAGAAATCTATCTTGCGCTGGCAGAAGCCCAGCTGAATGCCTGGAACCAGGGCAGCGGTTATTTCTACTGGAGCTATAAACTTCTGACAGATACAGTTAATGAACAGGGCTGGATTGGATGGGACAGCTGGGATTTTGGAAGGTGTATGGATTTTGGGTGGTTCCCGGAACAGTAAAACAAAAATGGAGCCGTATGATTTACGGCTCCATGAATTTTTTTAATTCTTCCATAAAGGTGCTGACATCTTTAAATTCTCTGTAAACGGAGGCAAAGCGTACATATGCAACTGCATCCAGGGACTGGAGGTGTTCCATAACAATTTCGCCGATCTGACTGCTGGAGATTTCACGGTCAGCCCGGTCAAAAATTTCACCTTCAATGGAATCCATGGTCTCTTCGATCTTTTCTACAGGAATCGGGCGTTTATAACAGGCGCGGAGGATACCATCCTGAATCTTGCTTCGGCTGTATGGTTCACGGTTCTGGTCTTTTTTTATAACACTTAAAGGAATGGTCTCTACTTTTTCATAGGTGGTGAATCGTTTTCCGCAGGATTCACACATCCTTCTTCTTCTGATGGAATTGGTATCTTCAACAGGCCGTGAATCTACGACTCTGGTATTATCCTCTCCGCAAAACGGGCATCTCATGGTGTTTTCCCCTTTCTCCCATATTTATGTGCACATTATACTATAATTATACTTTTTATGTCAACAAATGAGAA
>SAMEA3387495__coassemble_1148_pt1 | contig 58562 bp, 50 predicted proteins | sample SAMEA3387495__metabat2_high_PE_036 | metagenome-assembled genome bin SAMEA3387495 (sample SAMEA3387495) | Felis catus | biome: Faeces | place: United Kingdom | collected 2012
CTAAAATACAACTGTCTGGGTATTTTTCTTGCACGAGTTATATTATATATCATAGGCTCGACTTTCGTCAACAGCTTTTGGTTAATTTTGCAAAATATTTTTATTTTTCTTTATGCCAGCTGCTGCTCCAGGATTCCTGCTGCCGCATCAATAGCTTCCTGTGCCTTTTCCGGATTTTTCCCTCCGGCCTGAGCCATATTCGGACGACCGCCTCCGCCGCCGCCTGCAATAGCTGCCACCGCCTTGATCAAATTTCCTGCATGAGCTCCGGCTTTCTGTGCTCCATCTGTAGCCATGGCAAGAAGATTTACTTTTCCGCCGTTTACAGCTGCAAGAAGCACAACACCTTCTCCAAGCTTTTCTTTCAGCTGGTCGCCCAGATCACGGAGTCCGTTCATGTCAACGCCCTCTACTTTTGCAGCAAGGAGCTTCACACCTTGTACTTCTACAACCTGATCCATAACATCGCCGAGAGATCCCTGTGCCAGTTTGCTCTTCAGAGAATCATTCTCACTGTGAAGAGCCTTTACCTCTGCCTGAAGATGCGTAATTTTTTCAGCCACTTCGGAAGGCTGGGTCTTCAGAGCCTTTGCAGCCTCTCTCAGCATATGTTCCTGATGTTTATAATATTCTACTACTGCATTTCCGGTAAGCGCCTCGATACGGCGGACACCTGCTGCAATACCAGATTCAGAAACAATCTTAAAGAGCATGATAGAGGATGTATTCTTTACATGAGTACCTCCGCAAAGCTCTTTAGAGAAGTCTCCCATAGATACCACACGTACCTTCTGATCATATTTTTCACCAAAAAGAGCCATAGCTCCGGATTTCTTTGCTTCCTCGATATCCATTACTGCTGTTTCTACCGGAAGGGCAGCCTGAATCTCCCTGTTTACAAGAGCTTCTGTTTTTTCCAGCTCTTCCTCTGTCATTGCCTGGAAATGGGCAAAGTCAAATCTTAATCTGTCCGGTGTTACCAGAGAACCTTTCTGCTCTACATGAGAGCCCAGAACTGTCTTTAATGCCTTCTGAAGCAGATGAGTAGCGCTGTGGTTCTTTTCTGTGTCACGGCGCTTGCTTTCTGCAACCTTAAGAGAAACAGTCTCTCCCTCAGAGATCATGCCGGATTCCATATATCCTACATGACCGAATTTACCGCCACGAAGCTTAATGGTATCTTCCACCACAAATTTTCCATTTGCAGTTTCGATCACACCAGTGTCACCTTCCTGACCGCCCATGGTAGCGTAGAAAGGAGTTTCTTTTACGAAAACAGTACCCTTCTGTCCCTCTACCAGAGAAGAAACCAGCTCGCTTTCTCCGGCAAGAACAGTTACCTCTGACTCATAAGAAAGATGATCATAGCCTGTAAACTCTGTTGTCACAGAAGGATCGATCTCATCATAAACCGTAGCGTCTGCCCCCATATAGTTAGTCACTTCACGGGCAGTACGTGCTTTTACTCTCTGCTCTTCCATTGCAGCCTGGAAGCCTTCCTCATCGATTCCGTAGCCCTTTTCTTCAAGGATCTCTTTTGTCAAATCCAGAGGGAATCCATAAGTATCATAAAGCTTAAATGCATTTTCTCCGGAAAGTGTTTTTTCGTCTTTTGCCTTCATCTCCTCTTCCATGTCAGAAAGGATGCGGAGACCCTGGTCAATGGTCTTGTTAAACTGATTTTCTTCATTGGTAAGAACCTTGAAGATAAATTCCTTTTTCTCTTCAAGCTCCGGATATCCGTCTTTAGATCCCTGGATTACTTCTGCACTTAATTTTGCAAGGAAAGTTCCTTCAATTCCCAGAAGGCGTCCGTGACGGGCTGCACGACGGATCAGACGACGAAGCACATAACCGCGTCCTTCATTCGTTGGCATAATACCGTCAGAAATCATAAATGTAGCAGAACGGATATGGTCTGTGATCAGACGAATGGACACGTCAGTCTGATAATCTTTGCCGTATTCCTTACCTGCCACCTCACATACCAGATTACGAAGAGAACAGATGGTATCCACATCAAAAATAGAATCCACATCCTGAACAACAACTGCCAGACGCTCCAGGCCCATTCCTGTATCAATATTCTTGTTCTGAAGTGTTTCGTAATTGCCATTTCCGTCATTTTCGAACTGTGTAAACACATTATTCCACACTTCCATATAGCGGTCGCATTCACATCCTACCGTACAATCCGGTTTACCGCATCCGTATTTTTCACCGCGGTCATAGTAGATCTCAGAGCATGGACCACATGGGCCTGCGCCATGCTCCCAGAAATTGTCTTCTTTTCCAAAGCGGAAAATACGTTCAGCCGGAATACCAACCTCTTTATTCCAGATTTCAAAAGCCTCATCATCCTCCAGATACACAGAAGGATACAGACGTTCCGGATCCAGTCCCACAACTTTTGTCAGGAACTCCCAGGACCAGGCAATGGCTTCATGCTTGAAATAATCTCCAAAAGAAAAGTTTCCAAGCATCTCAAAAAATGTGCCATGACGGGCTGTTTTACCTACGTTTTCAATATCGCCGGTACGAATACATTTCTGACAGGTTGCCACTCTTGTTCTTGGCGGGATCTCTGCTCCTGTAAAGTAAGGCTTCAGAGGAGCCATACCTGCATTGATCAGCAGAAGACTCTTATCTCCCTGTGGTACAAGGGAAAAGCTTTTCATAACAAGATGTCCCTTGCTCTCCATAAAATCCAGGAACATCTGACGAAGTTCGTTTACTCCGTATTTTTTCATGATTGTTTCCTCCTCTATTTCACACACACCTTATGGAATTTCTTTTTACCGCGTTTCAGCACCATGCCTTCTTCGCTGAAATCCTCTTTTTTTACTGTGTGTTTGATATCTGTGATCTTCTCACCGTCAATGGATACTCCACCCTGTTCGATGGCACGACGGCCCTCAGAACGGCTTGGTACAAGACCAGTTTTTACCAGCATGGTAATAAGGTCGATGCTGCCTTCCTGGAAATCCTCATCAGTCAGCTCTGTAGACGGCATGTTCTCTGTATTGGCACCGCCTGCAAAAAGTGCTCTGGCGCCTTCCTGGGCTTTCTTTGCCTCTTCCTCGCCATGTACCAGATTGGTCAGCTCATACGCCAGTACTTCTTTGGCCTTGTTCAGCTGGCTGCCTTCCCATTTTGCCATTTCATCGATTTCTTCCAGAGGCAGGAAGGTAAGAAGACGCATACATTTGATCACATCTGCATCATCCACATTTCTCCAGTACTGGTAAAAATCAAAGGGAGAAGTTTTGTTCGGATCAAGCCATACGGCTCCGGATTGTGTCTTGCCCATTTTCTTTCCTTCAGAATTAAGGAGAAGTGTGATTGTCATGGCGTGTGCATCCTTGCCAAGCTTTCTGCGGATCAGCTCTGTACCGCCCAGCATGTTGCTCCACTGGTCGTCGCCGCCGAACTGCATGTTGCAGCCGTATTTCTGGAACAGCATATAAAAGTCATAGCTCTGCATGATCATATAGTTAAATTCCAGGAAGCTCAATCCTCTTTCCATACGCTGCTTATAGCACTCTGCAGTAAGCATGCGGTTTACGGAAAAGTGAGCACCCACTTCGCGGAGAAGCTCTACATAATTCAGACCCATCAGCCAGTCTGCATTGTTTACCATCAGCGCTTTTCCTTCGGAAAAGTCAATAAAACGCTCCATCTGCTTTTTGAAACAGTCAATGTTGTGCTGGATGGTTTCTTTTGTCATCATCTGACGCATATCGGTTCTTCCGGAAGGGTCTCCGATCATACCGGTTCCGCCGCCGAGAAGAGCGATCGGACGGTTTCCTGCCATCTGAAGACGCTTCATCAGACACAGCGCCATAAAGTGTCCTACATGAAGGCTGTCTGCGGTAGGATCAAAGCCAATATAAAATGTAGCTTTTCCATTGTTTACCATCTCTTTGATCTCATCTTCGTTTGTCACCTGGGCGATCAGCCCTCTGGCCTGCAGTTCTTCCCAAACTGTCATAATATCTTCCTCCTATACTAAAAAGCCCGGTTCCTGTCCTTTTAGGACGAGAACCGGGTCCCGTGATACCACCTAAATTCACAGAAAGCGACTGCCTTCTGCCTCGTTAAGCACGATAACGTGTGCCGATCCGCTGCAGCCTACTTACAGGACTTCCTCTGTTCGGTGCAGAGCTCCGAGATGTATTCGCAAAAGTTCCGCACGCGCCTCTCACCCTCCGGCAGCTCTCTGTGTGCTTTCCTGAAGCTACTTCTTCTCTTCCAAGCCGTTTCATATACTTCTAAAAGTATACAAATCCGCCAATTATTTGTCAAGAGGGATTGCCCTGCAATTCATCAACTTAAAGTGTCAAAGAGCACTGTCAAGCCCCTGATCCGTATAAAGTTCGCTTCCGTCAGCTGCACTGGTTGCAAGCTGGTCGCACCTTTCGTTCAGAGGGTTGTCTGCATGCCCCTTAACCCAGCGGAACGTTACCTGATGTGGTTCTTTTGCTTTTAGAAGGCGCTTCCACAGATCCACATTTTTTACATCCTGATTTTTTCCACGCTTCCAGTTTTTTTTCAGCCAGGAATCGATCCAGTGCTGATTAAAAGCATCCACCAGATATTTGGAATCCGAAAAAAGCTCCACCTGGCATGGACGGTTCAATGCTTCCAGCGCCGCAATGGCAGCCATCAGCTCCATACGGTTATTTGTTGTTTTTTTATATCCCCGGGATAATTCCCGTTCATGAAGCTGACCTTTGGAATCCACATATTGGAGAACTGCCCCGTAGCCTCCGGGACCATCAGGGTTTCCTCTGGCAGCACCATCGGTATATATTTTTACATACATGTTGTTTCCTCCTGTTATTTTCTATGGGCAGCAGATGAGTGCTTTCTTTTTTTGGCATCTGCAAGAATCCTGCGGGGATTTTTAATAAAAATTTCTTCTGCACAGGTACGGCCAAATTTCTTCTCTGTATAGACATAGGCTTCTCCCAGCCTGGAAACACGTTCCCTGCTTCCATGGCTGTCTGATCCGACAAAATGCACTGCCCCCTGTTTCATCAACATTCTGCAGAAACGTTTTGTTCCAAATCCTTCTTTTCCAATAAGACTGTCTGCATTTATCTGAGTCATAGCTCCCATAGAGATCAGTTCTTCTACCAAACCGATATTTTCTCTCATAATATCATACCGTTCCACATGAGCAATAACTGGTTTATATCCACTGCTCAGAAGGGCATATAACCGTTCTCTGATATAAAAAGCGTCCATACGGTTAGAAAATTCTGTCAGCACATATCTGGAGCCCGCCATAGTTGGAACCTGACCGGAACGAAGAAGGGGGACCATATCGGTCTCGGCATGAAACTCACACCCTAAATACAGTCTAAGATCCTGGTCATACTCCCAGGCAGCTTCTCTCAGAATACGAAATTGTTTTTTTATTTCTGCCATAGGAGTTTCAAACATTCTTTTTCTGTGATGTGGTGTTACGATGATCGTGCGTACACCCTGGTCATATTCCATTTTCAGCATTTTTACAGCTTCTTTTAAATCCACTGCTCCGTCATCCACATAAGGGATCATATGGCAATGGATGTCAATAAGGCCTGATACCGGCATAAACGCCTTGCACCTCCAATATTATATCATTTCCGACAGGCTTTCCATACTCCTGTCTTTTCAAAATCAGCAGCCGCCTGCTCTGCCTCCTTTACGATTTCCGGAGAATACTCCAGCATAGACAGCAGTTTAATAGCATTTCTGCTTGTTGCACGTCCCTCTTTCAGAAGGTAGTTAAAAAGTACCTGATGTTTCTGCACCTCTTCCTCAAAATGAAGATTCCGGTACTGGCCTTCCAGAATATAGGACAGTTCAATGTCATGAGTGGCAGCAAAAGGAAGAACCCATTTCTGGTTCAGTGAACTGAGTATCCTGGAGGAAGCAGCAATTCGTTCAATGGTATTTGTCCCCCGCAGCACTTCATCAATAATACAGAGAAGAGGCTCTCCCTTTGTGCTTTCATCCAATATCCTTTTCAGCGAGCGGATTTCTACGATAAAGTAGCTTTCTCCGCCAGAGAGATCGTCTCTTAGTGCCATGGAAGTCATCACTTTAAGAAAAGGCGCCTCATAGCAGGAGCATGTACAGGTCAGAACCGTTTGTGCAAGGATACTGTTGATGGCTATGTTTTTCAAAAAAGTAGATTTTCCGGATGCATTCGATCCTGTGATCAGAACGCCTGTTTCTGCTTCTATACTGTTTGCAACTGGCTCCTGGATCAAAGGATGATAAAGATCTTCCGTCTTCAGCCGGACATGGTCCTCCTCCCTTTGTATAAATTCCGGTCTGCACCAGAGCGGCAGCAGCTCCCGGAAGGAAGCAATTGCAATAGCTGCATCTAGTTCTCCCAGATTGTCCAGAAGGTCCATAATCTCTTCCGTTTTTCCCTGGATAGATTTCAAAGTCTTATTGTATGTGATGATATCGATATGGAATACCATTCGGATATAGTCAAGCAGCAGCTGAGCCGGATCTCCCGAAGTTTCATTTTTACTGGTCAGGAAAAACGCGCGCTTTTTTAATCCGGCCAGTGCCTTTTTGCCGTTACGGATATGTTCCATCTGCCTTTTTATCTCCGGCCAGTCTACATTCTCCATTTTTTCCGCTATATCCAGCATACGTAAAAAGCTGGAAAAGCAGCCCAGAAAAGCGCCGATCCTTGCTCTGTCATTTCCTGCATAATAGTAAATCACATTTCCTGTACTAAGCAGAACAAATAAAAGAAGACCTGCTACAGGATACAAAGGAAGGATCACAAAAAGTGTAAGAAGAAGCACGACTAATATCAGCCAATGAACCCCCGTACGGACTGTAGGAGCGTTTTCCAATGCTAAAATGGTATCCGCAAGGGAGCCATGCCAGGTTTTCCCTACCCCCGACAGCATCATCTGCATTTTTTCTCTTTTTTCTTTATTTTCTGCAAAAAAACAAATAAGCTCTTCTCTTTTCTCTATGTCCTCTTTATGAAACAACGGCCGTCTGAGCATATCATAGAGAACATCCTCTCCCGGGGAGGAAACCGTCTGATTGATCAGCATATAGATTCTGTCCATATCCAGATCATTCCAGGTAATATCATCTATACAGAAGCCCTGTCCTTCTTTTCTGCGGAAATAATGCGAAATATTTTCGATATCTCCCGGTGAATATTCCCGCTCCGGAACCTGTCCGTAAATTCTCTGTATCTTTCGCCGAAGACGTTTTTTACTTTTATATTTTTCATAACCGATCCATATGATAAACAAAACAAACAGCACCGCCGATATCAGGATCACCGTTATATATGGATGCATAAAACCACCTTCCTTTAGCTGAAACAAAATTCACACTATAATATATCAGTTCTTTTGTTAAGCTTGAGTATACTGAAAAAATTTTTCTCTGTCAATCATAAACCCTCTGTCACAGCGGACATCCTCTCCTCATAATATGAAGTGTAGAACAAATTACGGAGGCTTTTGTAATGAGTGATTTAGCTGCTGCAAACTGTGGTTGTGGAGAAGAAAGATGCGGATGCGGATGTGAAAATCAGTGTGGCTGTGGATGCAACACAGGAAACAGCATCACTGGCGGCAACTCCTGCAGCTGTATCCTCTGGATCATCATTCTTATGTGTATCTGCGGAAACAATAATAACAATAGCTGCGGATGCGGAAACCATGGCGGCGACTGCTGCTGGATTCTTGTGATCCTCCTTCTCCTCTGCGGCGGATGCGGCAATGGATGGGGCGGAAACAACGGCTGCTTCTGAGCATTTTCAGACAGAAAAGGCAGAGGTTAATCCCTCTGCTTTTCCTGCTGCTCTTTCTTCTCATCTTGCTCCTTCTTTTGTTTTTTCTCGTTTAGACATTCCAGATCTATTTCATAAAAAGCATTTCCTTCCAGGATAATTCTCTGTTTCTCTTCTTTCAAAGCAGTTCCTCCAGATATATGATCTGCTTTATTATATGACAGATGCTTTTTTCGTGTACCATGGAGCATTTTCTATAAATGCTGCATACTATGAATACAGAAAACATACATTTTCAGCAAAGGAGTTTGTTTTATGGATCAGGAAAACATATCCCAAACTGCATTAGATCAAATGGTAAGCAGCGATCAGGGGCAGCTTCTCAAAGCAGCTGTACCTTATCTGCCGCCTCAGGGACAGCAGATGCTTTCCGTATACTCCAAACTTCAGGAGCTTTTCAATACCATACGATTATTTTCACCGGACCGGCAGGGAATGCAGTCCTGTGCCGCTGCTGCTTCTGATCCGCTGGAAATCCTTCAGGATCTCCGCCGGTTCAGTTACGGACACAGCCGACAGATGCTGGATCGTACTGCAGATATGATAGCTCTTATAGAAATCATGAAAGTTATAAATGAATAAATATCGTAAAAGGAAGGGATTTATATGGATACAAGCTGGCAAAATAATCCGAAACTTGCAGATATGGATAAAAGTAAGCTGGAAATGCTTCAGAATCTTGCAGAACAGGGAACCGGCAAAAATGCTTCTGATATGCTGCCATTTCTTATGAGTGCAGCCACCCAGGGAAAAAACAGCGGGCTTCGTTTTTCTTCCGAAGAAATTTCCACTGTACTTGAAGTCCTGAAAATGGGAAAATCTCCCCAGGAAGCTGCAAAGTTAGATCGTATTGTCAGTCTGATGAGAATGATCCGTTAAAGATCAGCTGTTCTTGCTGACTCCCTCCATAATACATTCTCTTAAAAATGCAAGTGCATGAGCAGTTGTCTGTTCCCGTATCTTGGCGCGATTGCCTGTAAAATGATACTCACGGACAACTGTTTTGCCATTATAGCAGCAGCCCATAAACACAGTTCCTACAGGCTTTTCTTTTGTACCGCCATCTGGTCCTGCAATTCCGGTAACAGAAAGGCATATATCTGTTTTAGCTACAAAACAACCGCCTTTTGCCATCTCTTTTGCACATTTTTCAGAAACAGCACCTTCCATTTTAAGCGTGGATTTTTTTACTCCCAGACTCTTGCGCTTTGCACGGTTGCTATAAGTGACCATTCCCTGAAGGAATACCTCTGATGCGCCTGGTACATTCACGATTCTGGAGGCAATGGCACCTCCTGTACAGGATTCTGCCAGGGAAAGAGTCAGCTTCTGGTCTTTCAGCATATCTACTACTGCTTCTTCCAAGGTTTTGCTTTCTTCTGTGGCAAAAATATTTTTTCCGAACCGGCTTTTCAGTTCTCTGACTACCGGTTTGATCAATTTCTTACAATCTTTTTCACTTTCCGCTTTAGCCGTCACTCTCAGATGAACTTCCCCTGTTTTCGCATAGGGAGCAATTGTAGGATTAGACTGTTTTTCAATCAGATCCTGAATCTCCTCTGCAACCTGACTTTCCCCAATGGAACAGATCTTTACCATCTGGGAATAAATAATCTCCGGCTGTTTTTTTCGAAGGAAAGGAAATACTTCTTCCTCAAACATAGGCTTCAGTTCATTTGGAGGTCCTGGAAGAAGGATTGCTGTTTTGCCATTTTTTTCAATGATCAGCCCCGGAGCTGTTCCATTATGATTATCAAGCACCAGTGCACCCTGAGGGACCATTGCCTGTTTGTAGTTATTCGATGTGATCCTGCGCTGAGAATCATTTTTTTCATACTGCTTCAGGTATGCTTCCAGAAGTTCTCTGCTGTGAGCATCCTCAACAAGGGGAAGTCCCAGAACCTCTGCTGTGATTTCTTTTGTAAGGTCGTCTTCAGTAGGTCCCAGACCTCCGGTAAGGATAACAACATCAGAACGATCCAGAGCTGTTTTGATCGTACTTCTCATTCGTTCTTCATTATCTCCCACCACAGTCTGATAATACAAAGTCAGACCAAGCTGCGCACATTTTTCTGCCAGATAAGCACTGTTTGTATTTACAATATTTCCAAGTAATATTTCTGTTCCCACTGCTACCAATTCTGTAATCATCTTTTGCAGCCTCCTTTTTTATCTCCTAAGTAAAATGAAACTTCCTGTTATTCCTGCATAGACAGTACAGAACGATTCTGCCAGATGTAGGTGATAAGAGAAATCACTGTCAGCGCCAGAGACAGCCAGATAAAAATCTGCTCCAGTACTGCAAATACCCCGCCAAAATGCAGGATCAGAAGGATGATCATTATCATCTGTGAAACTGTTTTAAATTTGCCCCAGTAATTTGCTGCAATCACAATACCGTTTTCTGCAGCGATCAGACGGAACCCACTGATAATAAACTCTCTTGCAATGATCACGATCACGATCCATGCCGGAAGTCTCTCCAGCTGGATCATACAGATCATAGCCGAACATACAAGCAGCTTATCTGCCAGAGGATCCATAAATTTTCCAAAGTTTGTTACCAGATGGTGCTTTCTTGCAAGATATCCATCAAACCAGTCTGTTACGCTGGCTCCCACAAAGATCACCAGGGAAATATACCTGTTTGCCTCTCCTCCGATGTCTGTCAACAAAAATAAAACCATAAAAGGAACAAGTATCATTCTGCCAACTGTTAGTTTATTCGGTGTATTCATCTGCCAATTCTCCTATCAAATCATATTCCAGTGCTCCGGTTACTTTAACTTTTGCAAAATCTCCCGTCATCAGAAGCTCCCCTGTCTGTACAAAAAGATATCCGTCTACCTTTGGGGCATCTCCGTATGTACGCGCAATATAAGCGCTTTCTCCAGAAACCTTTCCCTCGATCATAACCATCAGTTCCTGTCCGATACGATCATTTCCCTTTTCCAGAGATATTTCCTGCTGAAGTTCCATGATCTCATCTCTTCTTTCCTCCTTCAGTTCCTCCGGAACCTGATCTGTCATTTTTTCTGCAGGCGTTCCCTCTTCCGGAGAATAGGTAAAGGCTCCCAGCCGGTCAAATTCCATCTGGTCTACAAAGTCCATCAATTCCTGATGATCCGCTTCTGTTTCTCCCGGAAATCCTGTTATCAATGTAGTACGAAGAACAATATCCGGGATCTCTCTTCTTAATTTTTCTATGATTTCTGTAAGCTGAGCTCTGGTGGTGCGGCGCCCCATTCGCTTCAGGATTTTGTCACTTGCATGCTGAATAGGAAGATCAAGGTAATGGCATATCTTTTTTTCTTCCTTCATAACCTGGATCAGATCGTCATAAATTTCTTCCGGATAGCAGTAAAGTACACGAATCCAGCGGATTCCTTTGATCCGGCAAAGTTTTTTCAAAAGAATATGAAGAGTTTTCTTCCCGTAAAGATCTGTTCCGTATACAGTAGTCTCCTGAGCTACCAGGATCAGTTCTTTTACTCCCTGCTCTGCCATATATTCCGCCTGCGCAAGAAGCCTTTCTTCCGGCACACTGCGGAAGCTTCCTCTTAAAGACGGGATAATGCAGTAGGTACAATGCTTGTCACAGCCCTCTGCAATCTTCAGATATCCATAATGCCCCCCTGTAGTAAGTACCGGACGGCCGGAATCTTCCGGAAGCTCATTAATATCCCGGTATTCCTCAAAATGTCTTCCTGCACATGCTTCTTCTACTGCTTTCAGAATGTCTCTGTAAGAAGAAGTACCCAGAACAGCGTCCACCTCTGGAATTTCCTGAATGATTTCCTCCTTATAACGCTGTGCCATACATCCGGTTACGATCAGCGCCTTACAGGTACCTGATTTTTTGTATTCTGCCATTTCCAGGATGTTTTCAATACTTTCTTCTTTTGCATCGTGGATAAAGCAGCAGGTATTGATCACAATGATCTCTGCATCTTCTTCTGAATCTACGATCTCATGACCGTTTTCGGTAAGAAGTGCCAGCATCTCCTCTGAATTTGTCAGGTTCTTATCACAGCCCAGTGAAATAAATAATATTTTCATAAAATCTCCTGATATATATAAGGAGCGCTGTAAAAACAACGCCCCACTGTCTTTGTTTTATTCTTCGGTTTCTTCTGTAACTGTCTCTGCAGTTTCGGAAACAGTCTCTGCTTCTGCTGTTACCGCTTCTTCCGGCTGCGCTTCGTTTTCTTCTTCGCCATTATCTGCAACGATCTTTACCTGTCCCTGATAAAATTCATCAATGGCAACAGAAAGCGGTTTTTTTCCTGCCGCGCCTCTTACCATAGGCTCTGCGCCTGCAATAAGCTGACGTGCACGTTTGCTTGTAGCCAGTACAAGAGAGTAACGGCTGTTCAGCATCATGGTGTTGTCGTCTTCCTCTGCATTGTTATTAATTGCCTGAATCAGTTCTGAATAGGACGGATGAATCATATTATAAGTCTCCTTTCATTAATTCCCGGGATTGTTCCTGGATTTTTTTGATAAACTCTGTATTCCGCTGTGTTTTACAGCGTTCACTTGAAATGATCCGGTGAAGCTCGTCAACGCACTCCTCCAGTTCATCATTTACCAGAAGATAATCATAAGCTTCCATGCCTTCTGCTTCCTCAGACGCCCTGCTCAAACGAGAACGGATGACTTCCGGCGCTTCAGTTCCTCTTCCCACCAGTCGTCTTTCCAATTCTTCCATGTTGGGAGGCGTCACAAAGATCAGCACTGCTTCGGGGATCTTTTCTTTTATCTTCATCGCTCCCTGGATCTCTATCTCCAGGATTACATTTTTGCCTTCGGAAAGCTTCTCCTCCACATAAGGGCGGGGAGTCCCATAATAATTATCTACATATCTGGCATACTCCAAAAGCTGGTCTTCCCGAATCATCTGTTCTACTTCTTCTACGGTACGGAAAAAATATGCTTTTCCGTCTTCCTCTCCCGGTCTGGGAGCACGAGTAGTTACAGAAACGGATAACGCATACTCCTGATATTTTTCCAGGAGACGTCTCATAACCGTTCCCTTACCAGCTCCGGAAAATCCGGATACCACTGCCAAAACACCTTTACTCATGTTCTTCTCCTCTGTCTTCAAAATCATATGCCTCCGCAAATCGCCTTGCTATGGTTTCCGGCTGAAGAGCCGATAATACAATATAGTCATCTGAAGTGACGATCACAGCTTTTGTCTTACGTCCCTGAGTGGCATCCACCAGAGAGCGTGTTCCCTTGATGCTCTGTACCATACGTTTTACTGGCGCGGCATCCGGACTGACAACAGCAACGATCTTCTGAGAATTTACAACATTTCCAAAACCTACATTTATTAACTTTGCCACAGATCAGTATGCCTCCATTACTCTATATTCTGGATCTGCTCACGGATCTTTTCAATTTCTGTTTTCAGATCGATCGCAATATCTGAAATCTGGATATCGCTGGATTTTGACAAAATGGTATTTGCCTCTCTGTTCATTTCCTGCGCCATAAAATCCAGTTTACGTCCAATCCCTTCCTGCTCACTGAGTATTTTTTTCATACCGCGGATATGGCTGTGGAGCCGGACTGTTTCTTCATCATTACAGATCTTATCTGAAAAAAGAACCACCTCTGCAGCAATGCGGTTATCGTCAATCTGAGAATCCTCCAGAAGCTCGTGAACCTTTGTTTCCAGCTTTTCTCTGTATGCCTGGACAACCTCCGGTGAACGCTTCTCTACCATTGATACTTTTTCATCCAGACCATCCAGCTTGGCAAGAAGATCCTTTTTCAAATGTTCTCCTTCCCGCTCTCTCGCTTCCACAAATCTTCTGCAGGCTTCCTTCAAAGGCGCCTCCAGACAATTCCAGAGTTTCTCTTCGTTTACCGGCTGTTCTTCCATTGTCAGAACCTCCGGATATCTGGAAAGCATCGTCACGCTGATATCATTTTTCAGTTGGAACTCCTGTTCCATTTCTTTTAAGTATCCCAGATATTCTGCCGCAAGATCACGATTAAACTTCAGAGCAACGCTTCCTGCCGTATAGTCCTCATAAGTGATAAAAATATCCACCTTACCGCGCTGCATGTAAGTTTTTATCAGATTACGGACCTGACCCTCAAAAAGATTCAGCTTCCTGGGCATCTTGATGTTCAGATCCAGATATCTGTGGTTCACTGATTTCAGCTCTACTGTGATCTTCCACTCTTTTGTCACGGCTTCAGCCCGGCCGAAGCCTGTCATACTTTTTATCATAATGTCTTCTCTCTTTGCAGGTTACTTATATCTTTACATACAGATTGATTATAAAACATCTGAACAAGGTAGTCAATTATTTTTTCGGATTGTCCTATTTTCCTTCAGCCCCAGATACCACTGCGGACTTCTTCTAAATGATCCAGAATATAATTATATATTTCTATGGAAACATCATCTGGGTAATGAGTCCCATCCAATGTAGAATAACCATTTTCTGTCAGATGTGTATAGATATCAATATAATTGACACCTGTCAAATTTGCCTCCATGGAAGAATTAAAACTTTCAATCTGAGCATTCGTCACATAGGGATCGTCTTCTACCGGTCCCACAGACACAAAATAAGTGGAAGCTCCCAGATCCGTCCACTCCTTCGCTTTCTGATTAATGTAATGAATATATTCATTTATATGATGAACATCATTTACCCCCATCAGAATAATCACTGCCGTATTGTCCTGGATCTCGTCTTCAATTTCCGGAACTCCGTCAGAAACCATCCAGTCATATCCCATAGAAGACAGACAGGACCATATACTGTCATCCTGAACTGCATCACGGATTCCTTCCGTTCTGGAATCTCCGATAAAAATAAGTTTATCATTGGTAACTGTCTCAGGATGATCCGGCTTACTGATCCTACCTTCCTCTGCTCCATAGGCCGGTTCAGGGATCCGAACTAAAAGACATAACATCAGGGTCAGAATACTGCCTGAAATAAAAATACTTTTTTTCACCGTCACACCTCCCAATATATCAGATATGTCTATTTTTTTACTATGACACAGTTTTTCCAGAATGTCAAACAATAGAAAAGGACTGCACTGCTGACAAAAATCTCTGTTTCAGTCAGATGACAGTCCTTTTATGGGTTTTATATTTTATGGGTTTACATGAGTGATTCTTCTATAAAAATAATACAAGGTAAATAAATTATTTCTCGTCAGGCATTTTCCATGCATGGTGATCTGTATGAAGAAGCTGATGCGCCCTGTGCGAAAGAGGCTTTTCAAAATAATCTTCATAGCATTTCAATACAGACGGGTTTTCATGAGAAAACCGCAGTTCGTTTGCCGCATCCAGTCCATAGAGAATACCAGAGCGTATCTCTGCCAATTCCTCTCCATCCCGGACAGGCTGTCCGCCTCCACCGACACATCCGCCTGGACATGCCATGATTTCAACAAAATGATACGATACTTCTCCTTTTCGCAAAGCCTCCATCAGTTTTCTGGTATTTCCAAGACCGCTGGCAACTGCAACTTTGAGCTCTGTTCCGGCAAGATTAAAGGATGCTTCTTTCCAGCCGTTCATACCTCTTACTTCCCGGAAGGCATCCGGCTGAGGATTTTCTCCTGTAACCAGATAATATGCGCTCCGAAGAGCTGCTTCCATAACGCCGCCAGTGGCACCAAAGATCACAGCAGCGCCGGTTCCCACTCCAAGAGGCGTATCGAATTCTTCCTCCTCCAGTTCCTGAGGAATGATATGTTCTGCACGGATCATACGGTCTACTTCCCTGGTGGTAAGAACCACATCTACATCCTGACCTGCGCCTGAATCATTCATATTCGGCAACGTGCACTCGTGTTTTTTTGCAAGGCACGGCATTACGGACACGCAAAAGATTTTTTCCGGATCCACTCCCAGAAGTTCTGCATAATAAGATTTTACCACTGCTCCAAACATCTGCTGCGGAGATTTTGCCGTGGAAAGCTGATCTACCATATCCGGATACTGGGATTTCATGAAGCGCACCCATCCCGGACAGCAGGAAGTAAATAATGGAAATTTCTCATTTTCTTTATTTTTCAATTTTTCCAGAAATTCGCTTCCCTCTTCCATGATCGTAAGATCTGCGGTAAAATTGGTGTCAAAAATATAGTCAAATCCCATACGGCGCATAGCTGTCACAAGGCGTTTTACAGTAGCAAATTCTCGTTTCAGTCCAAACGGTTCTCCCCATGCGGCACGAACAGACGGAGCAATCTGTACAACTGTGATTTTATCAGGATCTGCCAGAGCCCGGAACACCTTCGGAGTGTCATCCCGCTCTCTTAAGGCACCTACCGGACAATGAGTGATACACTGACCACAAAGGGCACAGTCAGACTCTTCCAGAATCCGGTTTCCGGTTACGTCTACGGTTGTACGGGAACCGGTATTGGCCAGATCCCATACATGCATATTCTGAACCTTATCACAAATCTGAATACAGCGCATACATTTAATACATTTTTCATAATTTCTCAGCAATGGGAAGTTTTTTGTCCAACGGCTGTGAAACAGCTGCTTTTCGTAAGGTACACGAATGATACCAAGATCATTCGCCAGCTTCTGCAGACTGCAGTTTCCACTCCTCACACAGGTAGGACAGTTACAGTCATGCTGAGAAAGGATCAGACGTACGTTGGTGATTCTTGCCTGACGAACCTTTGGGCTGTTGGTATAGATCACCATGCCTTCTTCCACTACATTGTTACAGGCTGTGATAAGCCGCTCCTTCCCTTCCAGTTCTACCAGACAGACACGACAGGCTCCGATCTCATTGATATCTTTCAGATAACAAAGAGTGGGAATGGGAATCCCGTTCTGCTTTGCCGCTTCAAGAATTGTAATCCCCTTTGGTACCTGTACTGTTTTTTTATCAATTGTAATGGTCACCATCTATCCTTCCTCCCTCCTTTAAAGCTTCCAAATCCAAAATGATCACAGCGCATACAGCGGCCTGCCTCCTGTGCTGCTTCCTCATCTGTCATTCCATATTCGATCAGTTCAAAATCCTTCACTCTTTCTCCTGCATTTCTCTCCTTCATGGTCACACGCCCGCATAGTTTTCGATCATGAAGACGGATTTTCGGTATCTCTATATCTGCCGTAATTTCATGATGGTATCCCAGATACTCGTCAATATTCGCTGCCGCCACTTTACCTGCTGCAATCGCACGAATCACCGTCGCCGGTCCGGTCACACAGTCTCCTCCGGCAAATACTCCCGGAATATCCTGAATACCGCTCCAGTTCAGCGCTTCTATCACACCTCGTTTCACAGGAATTCCGCTTTCTTCAAATGGCTGCGTCTCAATTCCCTGTCCAATGGCTACAATGATCTTATCACATGAAAGAGCAATTTCTTTCTGAGCAGAAGCGCCCGGTGCCGGACGTCCGCCCCTTACCTGGCCGATCAGCTGGGGTTTGACCCAGAGACCATCTGCTTTTCCCTGTTCATTACAGCGGATGCGGAGAGGCGCCATCAATTCCAGAATTTCGCACCCCTCTGCAACAGCGCCATGGACTTCTTCCTGAAGAGCAGTCATATCCTCCTGTCTGCGGCGATAAACGATCTGTACTTTTTCGGCGCCCAGACGTACTGCGGATCTTGCAACGTCCATAGCCACATTTCCGCCGCCAACTACGATCACTCTCTGTCCGGTAAAATCCATGGGACTGCCTTCTCCGGAATCCCGGAGCATTTCCACTGCTGAGATCACGCCTTCTGCCTCTTCTCCTTCAATTCCAATCTTCTTATCCGTATGTGCACCGATTGCAATATAAACTGCATCATATTCTTTACGAAGCGCCTCAACGGTCAGTTCTTTGCCCACGGAAATGCCTGTTTTTACATGAATGCCTGTCGCAAGAAGGCCGTTAATCTCTTTATCAAGTGTTTCTTTTGGAAGACGATATTCCGGAATTCCATAACGAAGCATGCCGCCAAGCTGATTGCGTCTTTCATATATGGTCACATCATGCCCCATCAGAGCAAGATAATAGGCTGCACTGAGCCCTCCCGGACCGCCTCCCGCTACTGCCACTCTTTTTCCAGTAGGAGGTGCATTTTTCGGAACCGGAACCTCTCCGGCATGTTCTACCGCATATCGTTTCAGACCACGGATATTAACGGCGTCATCCAGCATGTTTCTTCGACATCTGGCCTCACAGGGATGTTCGCAGATCAGACCGCATACGGAAGGCATGGGATTATCTTTACGGATCAGAGCCACTGCATCCGCATATCGTCCCTCCCCTACCAACGCAATATATCCCGGTATGTCCACACCAGCCGGACAAAGCGCTACGCAGGGAACCGGCTGATTCAGTTCACAGGTGCATCTGCCCTTGGTGATATGTTCCACAAAGTCTTCCCGAAATCCCCGTACACCTCTCAGTACCATTTCCGCAGCCTCATATCCAATGGCACAGTCTGCGGAATAATAAATATCCTGAGCTGTCTGTTCGATCAAATCTATGATTTCCATTTCTGCTGTTCCATCCAGAACCTTTTCCAGAAGATTCTGAAGTTGTCCAAGACCAATACGGCATGGTACACATTTTCCGCAGCTCTGTGCATGACATACTTTCAAAAAAGACAAGGCCATATCTACCGGACAAAGACCCGGAGGACTGGCGATGATACGCCGTTCCAGATCCTTATAAAGTTCCTCAACCGTTGTCTGAGCACGATTTCTGGTTACAATACTTAATCTGCTCATTTCCGCTCCTCCTCTTAATTCTTTTTTTCATGGTGTATGCCGGGCCCTGGTATACAAAGTTTTTTAGCTTCGTACAAAAAGTTTTAGCTTTTAGGGTATAAAAAAAGAAAGATATGGCAGCGGCATTTATTGACCGTTCCCGTCTCTTTCTGATATCACTATAGCTCAGATTTCATACAAATGCAAGTTGTTTTATAAAATTCGTATATATCACACAGTTTTATTCCTTGCTATTTGTGCATTTTATCCATGTTTATGTGCCATATCTGTTCAAATAAGATTTTTTTGCACTGTATCCGGATCCATGCTATACTGTAGACTATAAAATTTTAAAAAGGAGCAGCTTCTATGGCATTTGACGGAATTACCATTGCCGCAATGGTAAAGGAATTACATACATATCTGGATGGCGGCCGGTTCAACAAAATCGCACAGCCGGAATCGGACGCCCTCCTGATCACCGCAAAGGGAAGTCAGGGACAGTGCAGGCTTCTGCTTTCTGCAAGCGCCTCCCTTCCTCTGATTTATTTTATAGACAAAAATAAACCAAGCCCTCTTACTGCACCAAATTTCTGCATGTTTCTCCGGAAGCATATCGGAAGTGCAAAGATCGCAGATATCCGGCAGCCCGGTCTGGAGCGGGTAGTGGAATTTGAACTGGAGCATTTAAACGAAATGGGAGATCCCTGCAAAAAGATCCTGATCATGGAACTGATGGGAAAACACAGCAACATTATTTTCTGCGATGAAAACAGAATGATCCTGGACAGCATCAAGCATGTTTCCTCTCATATGAGTTCGGTTCGGGAGGTACTTCCGGGAAGACCTTACTTCCTTCCTCAGACACAGGAAAAAGCAGATCCTCTTACGATCACAGAAGAGGAATTTACAGAAACCGTGTGCAAAAAGCCCTGTAATATTTCCAGGGCCATCTACACCTCTCTTACGGGATTAAGTCCTCTGATCGCCGAGGAAATCTGCTTCCGTGCTTCCATCGACGGCAGCGATGCAGCTGCTTCGCTTAATGAAGCTGCATGCACACATCTGTACCATACTTTCCAGCGGCTGATGGATCAGGTTAAAGAGGGGGATTTTACTCCTAATATTATTTACCGGGGAACAGAGCCTGTGGAATATTCCGTACTTCCCCTGACACAGTTTGGAACGGAATACCACAGCGAATCTTTTACTACTGTATCTGCCATGCTGGATTCTTACTATTCCTCACGGGATACCCTGAACCGTATACGGCAGAAATCCTCTGATCTGCGCAGAATCGTACAGACCGCCCTGGAGCGCAACCGCAAAAAATTTGCACTTCAGTCCAGGCAGATGAAGGATACGGCAAAAAAAGAAAAATATCGGGTTTACGGAGAGCTGATCAATACCTACGGCTACGGACTGGAAGAAGGCTGCAAATCTTTTCAGGCTCTGAACTACTATACTAATGAAGAGATTACCATTCCTCTGGATCCGACTCTCACCGCCGGAGAAAACGCAAAGAAATATTTTGACCGCTATGGCAAACTGAAGCGCACAGAAGAGGCACTGACAGAACAGATTGCCGAAACGCAGTCAGAGATCAAACACCTGGAATCTATTTCCAATGCCCTTGACATTGCCCGGGCAGAGAGCGATTTAAGCCAGATTAAGGAAGAACTCACTCAGTACGGCTTTATCAAAAAGCACTCTTCTTCCAGAAAAGGGCAGAAAGCGCAGGCGAAATCCAAACCTTTCCACTATATTTCCAGCGACGGATTCGATATCTTTGTAGGAAAGAACAACTTCCAGAATGACGAGCTGACCTTTAAACTGGCTTCCGGCAATGACTGGTGGTTCCATGCAAAAAAAATGGCCGGATCCCATGTGGTGGTAAAAACCCCGGATGGAGAAATGCCGGACCGCACTTTTGAAGAGGCCGGACGGCTGGCTGCCTTTTATTCCAAAGGCCGGACCGCCCCCAAGGTAGAAATCGATTATATCCAGAAAAAACATGTTAAAAAGCCCGCCGGGGCCAAGCCGGGATTTGTTGTTTATTATACCAACTACTCTCTGATGGCTGAACCGGACATCTCAGATATCAAAGAAGCGCCCCAGATATAACAGGGCGCTTTTTTGCTGTGTGCTCTCACTTTCTGTTCTGTTTTTCTTCCCGGTATCTTCCGGGCGTCATACCATAAGCTCTGCGGAAGGATGCAATAAACGCGCTTGCGGAGGGGAAGCAGGTCTTCATGGCAATTTCCGTCACACTGTCCCCGATTGTCTCCAGCAAAGCGGCGGCAGCATGCAACCGGTAATTCTGCAGATACTGATAAGGAGAATATCCCGTATATTTTTTAAAACAACGAAGGGTTTCTGTCGGACTTACATTTGCTGAGGCTGAAATTTCCTTCAGGGTCAGTTTTCTGTCGTAATTCCGATGAACAAAATCCAGCAGCTTCTGGATTCGTTCATGGTCTCTTTCCCCGGCAGGAATCAAATCTTTTTCTGTATCTCCCAGGGCTGTTGCTGTTTCCAGCCAGAGTTCGTTCAGCTTCAAAGACACCCGGTACTCCCAGTTCGGAGGTCTTTTTTCCTGAAAATACAGATCATCCAAATCTCTGATCATTCTCAGCACTGCCTGATCTTCTTTCTTCTCCGGCCAAAAACATTGTCCCGAAATAAAAGGATTCTCAACAATTCTCAGAACCGTTTCCTCCATAATGCTGCCTTTAAAAAAGCCAAGAAAGTTTTTGGGGATCAGAAAGCTGTGATAGCTGCAGTCCTCTTTTTCTGCGATATAATGGAGTACATTCCTGTTGATAAACATGCAGCATCCCCTGGACAGATCAAACTCCTGCTCCCATAATTTAAAATGTACTACACCTTTTTTTATGTATACAAACTGCAGTTCTTCATGCCAGTGAAGGTGGCGAAAGCCCTCATTAAAAGGAATGCAGGCTTTATGTTTTACATCCAGTACCAGAAGCGGAAATCTGGTATCATGATAGGGATTATGAGAATAAACAGGCGTATCATTTGGATAAGATTTCATTTAATTCCTCAATGTCAAATTCTATTTCCGGAAGCAGCTCAAAATAAAAATCCGAATACTTTTCTGTAAGAGCAGCAATACATTTTGTCTGCAGCATCTTAAAACGTCTTACGGAAAGCTCGTCTTTATTCAGCGTGATATAAGCACTGATCCAGAGTTTTCTCCCGGTTCTTACAATTTCGTAGTGACATTCTGAGCAGTTGCTTTCCCGGATGATCGGTTCTACCAGACTTTTGATTTCCTCTACTGTCTCCTCCTCCGGCGAGATCAGAAGCAGATCTCTGATTCCGGTGATCACTGTTTTGATCGGAATCGGAAGCATGACTACAGACAAGATCATGGTCAGAAGAGAATCCAGATATGGAACAAAAGCCTGGAACCACGGAAACGGAACGATCATAGGAAGTACAAAAGCTGCCGTCATCCCAAGGGAAATAATACTGTCGATCTTCCACCCTTCCATTTCTACTTCTACCGTCGGAGATTTGATGTTTTTGTTTTTCTTTTTCAGATAAATCGTTACTGCAATGCCTAGCACGCAGGCAGTGAGCTCAAACCATGCAACCACCCCAAAGTCAACAGTCCGTCCTCCATGGAGCAGGATATTGATACTGTTTGTAATCAGTCCCACTGTAACGGTGGTCATTGTAATTCCCTTGATAACGAGAAAAACCGTTTCTATCTGCATATGTCCAAAGGGATATTTCTCATTGCTTGGCCGATACAGAAGGGGAATGATAAGAACAGAAGGAAGGAGCATGAAAAATTCTATTCCGTCATAAACCGCATCCAGAAGCACTGCCTGGGATCCGGTCACCACTGCCATCACAAGTTCCAGTATGACAAAAAAGAGATTTCCATAAAGAGACACGGTCATTGCTTTCTTTTCTTTTTTTGATCTTCGTTTTCCTGTACGCATAAATTCACCTGACTGTTCTGTTTTGATGTTTTTCATATATAGTTTACCTGTTATTTTGCTATTTTTCAAGAATAAACTGTGATATTATGACATCATCAAACAAGAAAGGAAAACTCAAATGATTATTGATGGAAATGAAATTGAAAAAAAAGCCATGAAAGAATTTCATCTTGGAAACAGAAAAGAAGGACTTCGGATACAGGAAGAGTTTGCGTCCGCTTTCCGTGCAGAATACGCACAGAAGGATCACTGTCCCTGTACAAAAGCCTGTCGTTATCACGGCAACTGCAAAGAATGTGTTGCCATCCACAGAGCTCATCAGGAACATGTGCCCAACTGTATGCGTACTATGATCAATCAAAAAATTGCTGTTCTGTCTGAGCTGACAGAACATACTTATAGTGAAACATCCTCAATCAGATAGACCGGCTATCACCGTATTAATTTATGGTGTATACCCAGTTTTCTTTGCGAGGCTTTGTATGAGGATATTCACCTTCTGTATATCCGAGGACACAATGTCCGATTCCTTCATAATCCCCCTCGATTCCTAATGATTCCAGGATTTCTTTTCCCTCCGGAAGCTGAAATTCCTCCTTTGCACGATGGATCCAGCAGCTTCCGATTCCAAGGGAGTGGGCAGCCAGCATAAGATTTCCCATAACAAGACTTCCATCATACAAATAGGTTGGGGCCGTTTTATCTGCAAGAACGATCAGAACAGCAGGAGCTCCATAAAAGGGATCGGAATCTGTACCCATAATCTCCCCATTCAGCCTGGAAAGTTTCCTGATCAGTTCTCTGTTTGTGATCTTGATAATAACAGGAGACTGACAGTTTCTTCCTGTTGCTGCCCAGGTTCCTGCTTCCACAATCTGATCCAGGATTTCTTCCGGAATCGGATCCGGCTTAAATTTACGCACACTTCTTCTTGTCTGCATCAATTCCAGTGTTTTGTTTAATTCGCTCATAACAAATACCTCCAAATAATTTATTAATATAATTCCTGACAGCGAAATCTCACTTTTCGGAAATTATTTCACGTTTATTCAGATTGACGAAACTTCAGATCCAGGAAAACATCCTCGAAATAAGGAGTCAAAAGTTTTATAATCCTCTCCTTTTTTTCCAGCATCTCCTTCATTTGCCCTTCTGTAATCTGGATTCTTGCCGCACCGTGGAACAGCCTGATGCGAAAGTCCTGAAAACCGATTCCCTTCAGTTCTTCTTCCGCTTTTTCAATTTTTTCCAGCATCTCCCTCTGAAGTACTGTTCCTGTCGGTATCCGGGTTGCCAGACAGGCATAGGAAGGTTTGTCCCAGGTAAAAAGACCTTCTTCTCGGGAAAGTCTCCGGATCTCTTTTTTGGTAAGTCCACAGTCTCTAAGGGGGGAAAGAACCTCCAGTTCATGAGCAGCGCGCATTCCCGGTCTGTCGGAAACATCATCTGACGCATTGCTTCCATCCATCAAGAGCGTATAGCCATCTTTCAAAGCTCTTTCCTTTAAAACAGAAAACAATGTTTTTTTGCAATAATAGCATCTGTTTGCAGGATTAGCAGAAATTTCATTATCCTTTAAAATATCATGTTCTATTACAATAAGCGTTTTTCCTAGTTCCCTGGTCAGACGTCTGGCATCCTCCAGTTCAAAAGCAGGCTGAAACGCTGTTTTTATAAAATAAGGCTGCACATCGGCGCCGTACTTAACTGACATTGCAAGAAGGAAAGCAGAATCAACGCCGCCGGAAAATCCAAGAGCCGCCCTGGGATGCTGTAAAAAAAATTCTTTTAAATTCATGTTGTTTTCTCCTGTATGAAATCAAACAAACTTAACTGTCTGCAGGTTTCCATATTTTTCTGTTTTCCGGTCTTTTCTCTTTCAGTGTCCTCCTCCGGAATCTCTTCCAGAAACGCAGACGGTTCTTCTGCAAAGGTCAGGATCAGTTCTTCTCTTGCCCTGGTCATCCCCACATAAAACAAACGTCGTTCCTCTTCCACATCCGCGGGAGCATCTTCTCTTTCCAGAGGAAGCTCTCCCTTTTCCATTCCAAAAAGAATTACCACAGGAAATTCCAGTCCCTTGGAGGCATGAAGAGTCATGAGAGACACTGCGTCTCCATGATAGCTTTTTCCTCCGCATCTCTTTAAATCTCCCTCTTCTCCCAGAAGAAGGGCATCCAGGAACTCTCTGGTACTGTTATAGAAAATCGCCATATCTGCCAGCATCTGCATATTTTTTTCTTCTGTCAGATTCAGATCCTCTATCCATTCCTGCATGAGCTTTTTGGGTTTTGTACGGTCCCATTTCTTCTCGTATCTGGCTGCCATTTCCTCGTAAATACCTGATGAAATCCGGCTGTCTTCCAGATCCCACAGCTTTTTCACAGCCTCTTCTCTGCAGGCAGGATGATCCGGTTCTGCCAGAGAACAGAAAAAGCTGATGGTTCCCTGAACAAGAGGGCTCTCTAAAAAACCTTCTCTTCCCCTCACCACATAGGGAATCCCTTCCTTTTGGAAACATTTTTCCAGCAGACGCGCCTGATGATGGGTTCTGTACAAAACTGCAATATCACGGAAGCTTTTTTGTCCTGCATTTCCCTTTTGTGCAAAATAATCCTGCGCTTCCAGCATATCCATACCGCCTGTCAGACGGTTTATTTCTTTTGCCGCAAAAACTGCTTCTGCATTTTTGGAAGAGGCTTCCACGATCCGCAGAGGAACGCCCTCGTCTTTCCAGGGCTTCAGTTTACGCTCCATACCCGGATTATTGCCGATCACTGCCAGAGCGCCCCTGAGGATGTGTCCGGTACTCCGATAATTATTTTCCAGAGAAATCATTCTGGTTTCCGGATATTCTTCTTTCATTTTCATGAAACAGCCGGAATCAGATCCACGGAAGCCATAAATAGACTGATCCGGATCTCCTATCACAAAAAGTTCTTTTCCATTCTTATTCCATTCCCGAATCAGTTCATACTGTATTGAACTGATATCCTGAAATTCATCTACCATAAGATACGAAAACTTCCGCTCCCAGGACTGCTTTTTCCTGCTCCCATGGTTTTCTCTGCATATTTTCAGGGTTTCTGTTAAAAGATCATCAAAATCATACAGCCCCTGGCTGTGCAAACGCTCCTGATAGGACTGCAGCAGCTGCGGAATCAGTTCCTCCTGTCCTGATACTGCCCCGGTTTTTGCCAGAGAAATTTTATTCAAAAGCTGCGCAGGAGTAAGCGACAATCCATACTCTCCACACAATTCCTTTGCGATTTCTGTCAGAACAGAGGTATCAGCCAGAAAAATTTTCCGTCCCTGTTTTTTCAGAAAATCCAGACAGATGGAATGAAAGGTTCCAATTTGCATACGGCTGATATTCCGTCTGGAACCAGCCTGCAGCGTCAGACGTTCTTTTAATTCCCTCGCAGCCTGATTGGTAAAGGTTACGGCTGTGATCTCTCCCGGACCTACATTTCTCTGTTCCAGAAGATAAAGGATCCGTGCGATCAGTGTTTTTGTTTTCCCTGTTCCGGGACCTGCCGCCACAGCGATCCTGCGGTCTATGGTCTCTGCCGCCTGACTTTGTTTTTCATTCAGCTCTTCCTTTTTCCCGGTTTCTTTGTCTTCTTCCTGCTGTTTCTCACTCTGATCCGGACGTTGACCGGAAGATACCCTGTCCTTTCTGTTCTTTTCTTCCTGATGCATTTCCTCTTCGCTGAAAAAAGACAGCTGCCCGTTTGGATTTTCGATCTCATCCTGTTCAAAAAGACGGATCACCCCATATTCTCCGTCAAATCCCGGGGTTCTTTTTACCTGCCCGGCTCTTAGTCTCCGTATCCCCTCTGCGACCATATATCCGGCCTCTTTCCGGATTTCTTCCACCGGTATTTCCCGAAGGATTTCAAATTCCGGTCCCAGTTTATGAAGCATGATCTCATACTGCTCCTGTACTTTTTTGCTGGCAGGTGTTTTTCCTGTGGAGGCTGCAATAACTTCAGGCAGAGGAACCAGATATTCAAATGGCTTTTTATTTTTTCTTTCCTCTCCATCCTTACGGTCAGAAAGCTGCAGAACTCTGTGATCCACACCAATCGTAATCTTCTTCCCACAGATCGGGCAGATTCCTCCATATGCTTCAGATTCTTCCGGACTCAGACAGAGATGACATTTTCTGTGTCCGTCAAAATGGTATTTTCCTTCTTCGGGAAAGAACTCAATGGTTCCTTCCAGCCCATTTCCTTCCTGAATTGCCTGATATAATCCCTGATAACTCAAATCTATATCCAGAAGGTTTGCTTCCCTGCCTAATTTAGCCGGGGAGTGCGCGTCTGAATTGGAGATCAGCTGGTACCGATCCAAAGCCGAAAGCTTCCAGTTCATCAAAGGATCTGAAGAAAGTCCTGTTTCTACCGCATGGATATACGGAGTCAGATCCTCAAAGCATTCCTCCACTGTGTCAAAACCGGAAAATGCCCCAAACATGGAAAAATGCGGAGTCCAAATGTGCGCCGGGATCAGGATACCCCGGGGACACAGCTCCAGCATAATCTCCAGTAAGTCATGGCTGTCAAGACCAAGGATCGGTCTTCCGTCAGAATGAATATTTCCTATGATTTCCAGTTTTTTGGAAAGCTTTTCCGCATCCTCCAGACTGGGAAGAAGAATCACATTATGAACCTTTCTTACCTTACCGTTTTTCTTATAAATAGAGCTGATCTCACCGGAAAGCACAAATCTCGGAGAACTGTTTTTATATTCCCTGCTTTCTTCCAGCACAGCCTCTTCTTTTAAACAATATAGTCCGTCTTCTGCAGGAATCAGCTTTTCTTTCAGCTCCTCCCTCCATTGTGGATGGGTAAAATCTCCTGTGCCTAAAATGGATATTCCCTTTTTTCTTGCCCATAAATCCAGATATTCCGGTGTTCCCTGCTTACTGGTGGCGCGGGAATACCGGGAATGAATATGTAAGTCTGCAATTCCCTTCATTTTTTTCTCCCTGTAACCAAATTTTCTGTGAAAATTATAACACTTTTAGATTCTTATGGGAAGTCAGTATACAGCAGGATTCTCACAGTGCTTCCGGCTCTCCTGCTTTTACAGATGAAAAATAGCGCAGGTAATGATTTCACTACCTGCGCCATTTCGCATTATTTCTGCACGATATTTATAATCTTCTTCGGAACATAAATCTCTTTGATGATGGTTCCTGTCAGCTTATCTGCAACTACTTCTTTTGCTTTTGCAAGGGCAGTTTCTTTATCCGCATCCACTGGAAGAGCTACAACACCTCTGGTCTTGCCGTTGATCTGAACAGCAATCTCAATGGTATTCTCTACAGTTTTTGCTTCGTCATACTCCGGCCATGGCTGCTGATATACATAGCCTTCATAACCGCAGACATTCCAGATTTCCTCTGTGATATGAGGTGCTACCGGATTCAGAAGAAGCAGGAAGGCACGGTATTCGTCTTTTGTGATGCTTCCCTTTTTGGCAAAGTCATTGAGAAGGGTCATCAGCGCTGCAATTGCCGTGTTGTATTTCAGATTCTCAAAATCATTGCTTACTTTTTTGATGGTCTGATGCATCTTCGTTTCCATATCACTGCTGAAGCCGTCACCTTCTACAAGGATATCCTGCAGTTTCCATACACGCTCCAGGAAACGACGGCAGCCCTTTACACCATTCTCTGACCAGGATGCACTAAGGTCAAAGGCACCAATGAACATTTCATAGGTACGGAGGGTGTCTGCGCCGTAATCATTGACGATATCGTCCGGATTTACTACGTTTCCACGGGACTTTGACATTTTTTCACCGTTTTCGCCGAGAATCATTCCATGAGAGGTACGTTTCTGGTATGGTTCCGGGCAAGGCACAACCTTATTATCATACAGAAATTTGTGCCAGAAACGGGAATACAGAAGATGGAGGGTTGTATGCTCCATTCCGCCGTTATACCAGTCAACCGGCAACCAGTAATTCAGTGCCTCCGGGCTTGCAAGCGCTTCTGTATTATGCGGATCTGTATAACGAAGGAAATACCAGGAGGAACCGGCCCACTGAGGCATAGTGTCTGTCTCACGTTTCGCAGGTCCGCCACAGCATGGACAGGTCGTATTTACCCAGTCAGTCATAGCTGCCAGAGGAGACTCTCCGTTGTCTGTAGGCATGTAGCTCTCTACATCCGGAAGTTCCAGAGGAAGTTCGCTTTCCGGAAGTGCTACATAACCGCACTTGTCACAGTGTACGATCGGGATCGGCTCTCCCCAGTAACGCTGACGGGAAAATACCCAGTCTCTCAGCTTGTAATTTGTTTTTCCTGTTCCAAGCTTCTTCTCTTCCAACCACTCAATGATCTTCTTCTTTGCATCGGCAACTTCCAGACCATCCAGGAATCCGGAATTGACCATTTTACCGGTAGCAACATCTGTAAAAGCTTCTTCCTGTACGTTTGCACCACCTGCTACTACCTCGATGATCGGCATATTAAATTTCTTTGCGAACTCCCAGTCACGGGTATCATGAGCCGGAACAGCCATGATCGCGCCGGTACCATAGCTCATCAGTACATAATCGGAAACCCAGATCGGAATTTCCTTTCCGTTTACCGGATTTACGGCACGGATACCGTCAATCTGTACACCTGTCTTTTCTTTTGCAAGCTCAGAACGCTCAAAATCAGACTTTCTTGCAGCCTGTTCCTGGTACTCGTGAACAGCATCCAGGTTTTTGATTTCGTCTTTATATTTTTCCAGCATTGGATGCTCCGGAGAAACAACCATATAGGTTGCGCCAAAAAGAGTATCCGGTCTGGTTGTATAAACAGTCAGCTTATCTTCTTTTCCGGCAATGGCAAAGTCAACCTCTGCTCCCTGGCTTTTTCCGATCCAGTTTTTCTGGGAAACCTTTACACGTTCAATATAATCAACATCATTAAGGCCTTCCAGAAGCTTTTCTGCATAATCAGTGATCTTCAGCATCCACTGGCTTTTTACCTTGCGGACAACCGGAGAACCACAGCGCTCACAGACACCATTTACTACTTCTTCATTGGCAAGTCCTACCTTACAGGAGGTACACCAGTTGATCGGCATTTCTGTTTTGTAAGCAAGACCGGCATTAAACAGCTTCAGAAAGATCCACTGGGTCCATTTGTAGTATTCCGGATCTGTGGTGTTTACTTCCCTGTCCCAGTCAAAAGAATATCCCAGAGAATGAAGCTGTTCTTTAAAACGTTTTACATTATTTGCTGTAACAATCTTTGGATGGATTTTATTCTTAATGGCATAGTTTTCTGTGGGAAGACCAAAAGCATCCCAGCCCATAGGATAAAGTACATTGTATCCCTGCATTCTTCTTTTTCTTGCCACAATATCCAAAGCTGTGTACGGTCTTGGATGACCTACATGAAGGCCCTGTCCTGACGGATACGGAAACTCTACCAGAGCATAATATTTCGGTTTACTGTAATCATCTGTTGCGGCAAAAGCTTTATTGTCATCCCAGATCTTCTGCCACTTTTTCTCGATCACCTTATGATTGTAAGGTACTGACATAATTTTTCCTCCTTATACAAAATAGCAAAGCGGACAAGTCCGCTTCGAACTCCTTAATAAAAAAAGCCCCTCATCTCTGTATTTAGAGACGAAGGGCTAAATTCCGTGGTACCACTCTAATTCATCGGATATCTGATCCGGTGCACTCATTGAATCTGTAACGGGATTTCCCGTCCAAAGCTACTGTACTTTCACTTCGGCAACTCCAAGGCGAGTTCAGAAACATCCTTTCCTGCCTCACACCAAACGGCAGGTCTCTGAAAAAGAATAAGTTTTCTTACTGCTCCTCTTCTTCGTCTTTGTTCTTCATAATTCTAACTATTCCCGACAGGTTTGTCAAGGATTAAATTCTTCTCTGTTCCTGAAAAGCTCTCAGTATGATATTCCGCGCTTCTCTGGCTTTTTCCGCATCCATGTTCTCTGTGTTTTCCAGAGGATAAGGAAGCCCCATTTTTTCATATTTAGCCTTTCCCATAGTATGGTACGGAAGAACCTCCAGGCCCTTAATATTTTTAAATCCGGCCAGGAGCTTTCCAAGATTATTCAAATGCTCTTTCTGGTCTGTGATCCCGGGTACAACAACATGGCGGACAACCATAGGAACCTCTGCTTTTTCAAGCGCTTCAGCAAATTCCAGCACATGCTTCTGACTTAATCCGGTCAGATTTTTATGTTCCTCTTCATTACTGTGTTTAAAATCCAGAAGCACAAGATCAAGAACATCAAACAGTTTTTCAAATTCCTGCTGCATTTCCTTCCGATACATGATTCCGGAAGTATCCAGACAGGTGTGGATTCCCTGTTTTTTTGCTTCACGGAAAAGTTCTGTCAGGAAATCAAGCTGCATAAGAGGTTCCCCGCCGGTAGCAGTAATCCCTCCATTTTTGTAAAAAACTTCATTCTTTTTGTAGGCATCCAGAATTTCTTCCACTGTCATCCTTTTTCCTTCTCCTGATTTCCAGGTATCCGGGTTGTGACAGTACAGGCATCTCAGAGGACATCCCTGAAAGAATACTACAAAACGAACTCCGGGACCATCAACGGTCCCGAAGCTCTCTGTAGAATGAATATACCCCTTGTGGTCATATTCTTTTTGCATCTGATTACATTCCCTGGTGGAAGGTTCTGGAAATAACCTCATCCTGCTGCTCTTTTGTCAGCTTATTGAAGTTTACCGCATAACCGGATACACGAACGGTCAGCTGCGGATATTTCTCCGGATGTGCCTGTGCATCCAGAAGAGTTTCTCTTGTAAAAACATTTACGTTCAGATGATGGCCACCTTTTTCTGCATAGCCGTCAAGTAAGTTTACCAGGTTATCTACCTGTGCGTCACTGATATTCATAGTAAATCCTCCTGTAATGTATATTTGAAATGAAAAGATTATTCTGCCTCGTCTACGCTGAGGTTTGGTTCACAGCATGCGCAGTCCGGCTCAAGAGAAAAGCTCAGATCATCCAGACTGATGGAATCCAGCATTACCATATCCTCTTTTCCAAGAGCTCCCGGAATAATAGAGAAGGTGTTGGAAATTCCATCCTGCGCTTCTTTAAACGGAAGCTTGGCAACAGAACTTAAAGATGCAACCGCTCCATGGCTGTCTCTTCCGTGCATAGGGTTTGCACCCGGGGCAAATGGCTCGCCAGCCTTACGTCCGTCCGGTGTTGCTCCTGTATTCTTGCCATATACTACATTTGAAGTAATGGTAAGGATAGAAGTTGTAGGAATACCGCCGCGATAAGTCTGAGTAGTACCTACATAGTGCATAAAATCTTTTACGATCTTGTATGCAATCTCATCTACACGGTCATCGTCGTTTCCGTATTTCGGGTAATCGCCCTCCACCTCAAAGTCTACCACAATGCCGTTTTCATCACGGATGGTTTTTACCTTTGCATATTTAATAGCAGAAAGAGAGTCTGCGATTACAGAAAGTCCGGCAATACCTGTTGCAAACCAGCGTGTTACATTTTTGTCATGGAGAGCCATCTGAAGACGCTCATAGCAGTATTTATCATGCATGTAGTGAATGATATTAAGAGTATTCACGTATACATGAGACAGCCAGCGGCTCATATCGTCATAGCGTTCCATAACCTCATCATAATCCAGATATTCAGATGTGATCGGACGATACTTTGGTCCTACCTGTTTCTTGGTGATCTCGTCTACACCGCCATTGATAGCATAGAGAAGACACTTGGCAAGATTTGCACGAGCGCCGAAGAACTGCATTTCCTTGCCAACACGCATGGAAGATACACAGCATGCGATGGCATAATCATCTCCATGAGTCACTCTCATCAGATCATCATTTTCATACTGAATGGAAGAAGATGCAATGGATGTCTTTGCACAGAAACGTTTAAAGTTCTGCGGAAGTCTTGTTGACCACAGTACGGTCAGGTTCGGTTCCGGTGCCGGTCCCAGGTTGGAAAGTGTATGCAGGTAACGATAGGACATTTTTGTTACCATGCTTCTGCCGTCAATTCCCATACCTGCAATAGATTCTGTTACCCATGTGGGGTCACCGGAAAACAGCGCATTATACTCCGGAGTTCTGGCAAATTTTACCAGACGGAGTTTCATGATAAAGTGATCGATAAACTCCTGGATCTGCTCCTCTGTAAATGTACCGTTTGCAAGGTCTCTCTCTGCATAAATGTCAAGGAAAGTAGAAGTACGTCCCAGAGACATGGCTGCACCGTTCTGCTCCTTGATCGCTGCCAGATATCCAAAATACAGCCACTGAATTGCTTCCTGTACGTTCTGAGCCGGTCTGGAAATATCAAACCCGTAGATTTCACCAAGTTTTTTCAGTTCCTTAAGAGCCTTGATCTGTTCAGAAAGCTCCTCGCGATTACGGATTACATCCTCGTACATATTGCTTCGTGTTCCGGCTTTCTGATCTTCTTTGTCCTCGATCAGACGGTCTACACCATAAAGCGCTACACGACGGTAATCGCCGATGATACGGCCGCGTCCATATGCATCCGGAAGTCCGGTGATAATGTGACTGGAACGGCATGCGCGCATTTCCGGTGAATATACATCAAATACTCCGTCATTATGTGTTTTTCTGTATTTTGTATAAAAATCTACAATTTCCGGATCCACATGATATCCGTTGTCCTCGCAGGCTTTGATAGCCATACGGATTCCTCCGTTTGGCTGAAGAGCACGCTTAAACGGCTTATCAGTCTGAAATCCTACAATTTTTTCTTTATCTTTGTTCAGGTATCCCGGTCCGTGGGAAGTGATGGTAGAGATAATGTGTGTATCCATATCAAGGACACCGCCTTTATTTCTCTCTTCCTCTGTCAGTTCCATTACCTGCTCCCATAACTCATTGGTCGCTTTTGTCGGTCCTTCCAGAAAGGTTTCATCTCCCTCATAGGGTGTATAGTTTTTCTGGATGAAATCACGCACGTTGATTTCTTTCTCCCAGACTCCGCCTTTGAATGAAGCCCATTCCTGTCTCATTGATCGTCCTCCTGGTATTTTTTCTGAAGTTGTTTCTAAGCAACTTAATTTTCATGATTAGAATATATAGTATAACCAGTCTTACGTCAAGGTATATATTGTATATTTTAAAGGACAATACTTAGTTTCCATATTTTGCACAAAATATCATACTCTTTTTATCCATTTTACATAAATAGTAATAAAATCATTTCAGCAGCATTTCATAGGTAAACCGTCCCATGGATTTTTTCAAAAGAAATACTGCCGCCAAAACACAAACACCTCCCAGCCCCAGCAAAATCCATACATTTACTAAAAGTACACCCATAAGCTGTCCTGCTGACAGAAGAATCAGAGGGAGCACCAGAAATACCGCACTCTGCTGGGCTTCTTCCACACTTTGAGCTTTAGCAGAACCTCTCACGATCAAAGTTATGGCAACCAGAGAAATTGATGGTGCGATCATAAATAAAATCACAAGCCAGCTGATTCCCGGAAGCAAAAAGCTTTTAAACAGAAACAGCGTCTCTGTCTCGATCACCAGGATCATTGCCAGGAAAGAAAGCAGAGATACTGATATGCTCAAAAGAAAAGAAGCCATTACCTTTGCACAGAATATCTGTCTCACCGACAAAGGACAGTAAAGGAGAGTCTCCAATGTGTGCTTTTCCTTTTCACCCACAAAAGAACTTGCTGACATAATGGAGGCAGACATCACAGGGATAATCAGAAAAAACACCGGAAGAATATAGTTCAGCATCATTCTCATCATATCCCGTTCCATGTTTCCGGAACGCATAGCAGTCGGCAGAAGATCCATCATTTTCTGAACGTCCGGATCACCTGGCATAAAATGGATTGCGCACACAAGAATAGATGGAAATACCACTGTAAAAACCAGCGGAACGATCAAAAGAGAAAGAAACAAATTTTTGTTGGCAGTGATGCCTCTCAAATCTTTTCTGATAATAGCTGCCATTTTTTGTTTCATGATAACGCCTCCTCTCCAGAAGTAAATGAGAAATAAATATCCTCCAGGGATGGTTTCTTTACATTGACTGAGTAAATATCTCCGCCTCCTGTTACAATCTTACGAACAAGATCAGGAATTTCATTGTCAGACTGAATTTTGCTCACATACTGCCGCTCTCCCGTCCTTAAAAATCCCAGTTCTTCCGGCATATGATCTGCACAGATCTCAAGGCTTATGCCAGAAGCCACCCTATTTTGCAGTTCCTCCAAAGTTCCCATTGCCAGCAGTTTTCCCTGTTCCATCAGTCCATATCTGGTACAGATTTCCTGTGCATATCTAAGTTGATGGGTACATAGAAAAATCGTAATCTTTTCGTCCTCTGCCAGTTTCCGAATCATCTGGTTGACCTTTTGTCCACTTTCCGGGTCAAGACCTGATGTTGGCTCATCAAGGAAAAGGATCCTGGGTCTGTGGATCAATGCCCTGGCAAGAGAAAGTCTCTGACGCATACCAGTCGAATAGGCAGAAAGCTTCTGATCTGCTGCCTCCTCTAATTCCAGCTGTTTCAGCAGGGAAACGGACCTTTTATCCGCTTCTGCTTCTGAAATTCCAAATACTGATCCATAAAACATAAGATTCTGTTTTCCTGTCATATTATTGTACATCTGTGCATGTTCAGTTACCACTCCGGAAAAAGCATGCACCTTTTCCGGATCTTCTGTCGGATTCAACCCCAATACCCTGCATTCTCCCTCCGAAGGAATAAGCATCCCCGTCAGAAGCTTTACAGTTGTTGTTTTTCCTGCTCCGTTTGGCCCCAGAAAACCAAATATTTCTCCCTGATCCAGAGAAAAGTCAATACTTCTGACAGCCTTTTTTCCATTAGGATATGTCTTAGAAAGTTTTTTCAAAACAACTGCATCCATCTATTGCTCCTCCTCATTCTTTTTCAGCCGTGTCACCAGTTTCTGAAAACGAAGGTCTTCCCTTATCTCCTGAAAATTCTGATTTTCTGTAAGAGCCTGTGTCATACTGTGGCGAATTACAGAAATATCTCTTGGAAGGTGTGGTCCCAGCGGAAGAGAATCCTCCAGCCAGTCGTCCAGCATATAAAAGAAAGAATCACCGTGAAGTTCCAAAGGATAAATCTCTCCTTATGCAAGCTCTGTATATTTTTCCAGAAATTCCAACGTTTTTTCCATATTTTTTCTCTTCGCCCAGCCTTGCGCTATAACCAGATAGCCAGGAAGCATGATTCCCGGATGAAGTGTATCTAAATGGAAAGTGTCTGCAAATGCCAGAAAGCGTCTGCAGATCTGAGCAAATTCCTCCTGATCATCTTCACAGAAATTCATATAAGAGGATAATATATTGCATATGGAAACAACCTCTTTGTATAATCCAATCTGTAAAATTTTTTTTGCCTCAGAATAATTGCCCAGAAGCTGATAGGCAGACGCCAGAATCGGTTCTTCCGGACCGGACATCGGCATATATTCTCCCAGCAGACCCAACACCTCTTCCGGGCGTTTCAAAATCAACAGACAGTAAGCTTCCAGCTGAAGAGACTCTTTTCCAAGCTTCGGATCATCTGTTTCTGTTTTTATCCGGTTAAAAAGTTCTCTCGCCTCTTCCAGCACCTGTTCTGATCTTTCATGGCTTCCTGCCAGCATAAAGTGATTCACCAGCAAAATTCCCATATGAAATAAAAGCGGATAACAGGAATGATATTTTTTTATTATTTCATGACAGTGCTCCAATACCTCCTCAAAAGAAAGAATCGAAAATTCTTCTGCAAACTGAAAGTAGTATTTTCGGATTTCCATTTTATCCAACTGAGGCTCATATCCCATAAGCTCGTCAATACTGATATCAAAATATGCAGCAAGCCGGGGCAGCAGTGTAATATCCGGATACGTCATTGCCGTTTCCCATTTAGAAACCGCAGCTTTCGATACCCCCAGATATGCCGCCAGTTCATCTTGTGTGATTCCTCGCTTATGACGATTTTTTATTATTACACTGCCAAGTCTGATCTCTTTCATCTGTTCCGTCGAGTAGACTTTGTCTCGACTTTTCACTTCCTTTCATCTAAATTCTTTTGCGATGAGAGGTTCAAGTCTCAAAAGCCCCTCACAGAACCGCACGTGCCCTATTAAGGCATACGGCTCTTCAATAAGCCATTCGCCTAATATGCACTTATCTGCCATAATATGTTTGTTTACTCTCTGGATTGCGTCGTGACAACTCTTATTTAGTCGAAAACCGAAAGAGAACTCCTTTAACTTTGGCTCATATATCGACTCGAGTATTTCCTTGAAGACGCCCTGAACCACTTTGTCCTCAAATGACGGAATTCCAAGTCCTCGCATTTTCCCATCCCCTTTCGGGATGTATGCTCTGCGTACCGGGTATGGTCTGTAGGAAAATTTCTTCATTCTTACTAACAGATTTTCAATATTTTCCTCCAACCTCTCTCCGTATTCTTCCTTTGTAACTTCGTCTACTCCTACCGCTTTACCTTTTGGCTATTTGCTGTAAGATTCTTTGAGTGTGTCCTTGTTGACGTATTTCATCAACGACTGAACTCTGCCATATTTCTCCACGAGACTGGCTATTTCTGCTTTCTCTTTTTCCATAGAATGTCTGCCTCCTGTGCTTTCTATGTTTCGATTGCAAAAGCAACTTATTGTCCATCCCTTCCCTCCAGAGTCATTACTTCCTTCATCGGTAATATGGATGAATCCGACTCCTCAACAGTCTTCGTTTGTACTCACCATTGCATTGGTCGATACTCCCTACTGGCTCATGTCCAGAACTGTCCAGGTCTCCCAGGTATGCCGAATATAACAGTATCAGGTATGCCGTGCTCTCGGACTCCGGTGTGTTTTCATAATCTCGCACTAACGATTATTCCTTGTTGGTGACCCGAAGAGGTAACAGACCACCCCACACAATCGATAATTCTAACGAAGCTCAATCACTTCACGCTTTCGCATTACGGCGTTCCTGTTCCCTGTCCTACGCTTAAACATCATCGTTAGCCTTTGACGCTCCAAGGACTCGGTACTGGCGACTTGCTAGGTCTTACCAGACTGGATTCCCACCAGTTATATATTCGGCACCGAACTGGCGCACACCTCCTGACTGTATTATAAAAAAACACAATGCAGAAAACAATGGAGTTCTGATTGACTTCTGTTAAAAAAATCAACCTGCAGGAAACAGGGCATGAAACTTATTACATACTACTTATCTTCCTCTGTTATACTGTCAAATAAAAAGGCTTCCCTCTCCGAATGTAAAACACTGCCCGAAGCAATTAAGGCACAGGAATCATTCCTGTGCCTTAAAATATCCCACCTGCTCATCTGACAGGGGACTGTTTTTTATTTATCTTCTGCTCCGTCAACCTTGGATGCTCTTGCTTCAATCTCTTTCTTCTGGATATCTGCAGGAGCCTGCTCATAACGTGCAAACTCATAGGAGAAGTCTCCGCTTCCGCCGGTCATGGAACGAAGGTCTGTTGAATATCCATAGATTTCAAGCATCGGAACGTCTGCCTCGATCACGGTATTTCCATTGTGATCCGGATTCATTCCCAGCACACGGCCGCGGCGCTTGTTAAGATCACCCATAACATCACCGGTATATTTGTCCGGAACAGTGACTTTCATGCTGACGATCGGCTCAAGAAGAACCGGAGATGCGTCCATAAAGCCTTTCTTAAACGCAAGGATCGTAGCCATCTTAAATGCCATCTCTGAGGAGTCTACCGGATGGTAAGATCCGTCGTAAAGAGTTGCCTTTACACCTACAACCGGATAAGCGGCAAGAGGTCCCTTGGTAACGCATTCCTGAAGTCCCTTTTCCACAGCCGGGAAGTAGTTTTTCGGAACAGCGCCGCCTACAACAACCTGCTCAAATTCAAATGGAGTCTCCAGATCACCGGACGGCTCAAAGCGCATCTTAACGTGACCATACTGGCCATGTCCGCCGGACTGTTTTTTATGCTTGCCTTCCACGTCAGAATTCTTGCGGATGGTCTCACGGAACGGAACCTTCGGTTTGGAAAGCTCGATGTCTACTTTATAACGTTCTTTCAGTTTATTTACCACGATATCAAGATGCTGGTCACCCATACCATAGAGAAGTGTCTGTCTGTTGGCAGAATCGTTCTCTGTACGAAGAGTCTTATCCTCACTTGTCATCTTGGAAAGAGCCTGGGAAATCTTATCCTCATCACCCTTGTTCAGAGCTTTGTATCTCTTGCATGTATATGGTGTGGAGATCACTGCCTTCGGATAAAGAACAGGCATTGCTTTTGTTGCAAGACTGTCTCCTGTCTGCACGCTGTTCAGTTTGGCAATGGCGCCGATATCGCCGGCATGAAGCTCCGGAACCTCATAAGGCTTAGAGCCTTCCAGAACATACAGCTTGTTCAGACGTTCTTCTTCACCCTTCTCTACATTTAAAAGAGTATCGTCGGATTTAACAACACCGGAAACTACTTTTATAAGAGAATATTTACCAAGGAACGGATCTACGATAGTCTTCCATACATATGCGGATTTCGCTTTTGTAAAATCATAGTTTGCTTCAAAAATTTCGTTTGTTTTCTGGGAAATTCCGTTGCAGGAGCGTTTGTCCGGGCTTGGGAAATAACCGCAGATATCGTCCAGAAGATTTGAGACACCTCTTAAGCTTACCGGAGAGCCCATGCATACCGGAACAATACTTCCGTCCTGTACGTTCATAGCAAGAGCTGCGGAAACCTCTGTCACAGAGAATTCATCTCCCTCAAAATAACGGTCCATAAATTCTTCGCTTGTCTCCGCTACAGATTCCATCAGGATATCATGATATTTCTCAAGATATTCATTGAGATATTCAGGAATCTCGCATTCCTGTTTTTTACCTTTGTCAATATATTTTCTTCCGGCCTGTTTAACAACATTTACATAGCCGACAAATTTACCGTCTTCACGGATCGGGAAATGGAGCGGAGCAATTTTTTTGCCGTAAAGCTCTGTCAGTTCCTCTACAACTTTACGGTAGCTGACATCATCCATATCCATATCTGTTACAAAGAACATACGCGGAAGTTTATATTTTTCGCACAGATCCCATGCCTTCTGAGTTCCCACCTGAACTCCGGCCTTACCGGAAACAACGATGATCGCTGCATCTGCTGCGCTGACAGCTTCTTCTACCTCGCCTACAAAATCAAAGTATCCAGGAGTGTCAAGGATATTGATCTTTACTTTATCCCACGGAACAGGAACCAAAGAAGTAGAAATTGAAAAATGTCTTTTGATTTCCTCTTTATCAAAATCGCTGACTGTATTCCCATCTTCCACTCTGCCTAAACGGCTTGTCATTCCTGCAAGATATGCCATTGCCTCTGCCAGTGTAGTTTTGCCGGATCCTCCGTGACCTAATAGGACTACATTTCTGATTCGGTCAGTTCTATAAACGTCCATATGTAATACCTCCCTGTTTGTCTGATATGTTCATATTCTACTAAAATTTCATTGGTTTTTCAAGTATTTTATATAATTTTAACAACTTTTTTTGATGAAATAATGTGAAAATTTCATGAATTTTTACATTTTCCCCTTGTATTTGACATTTTTCTTCTTATATTTTAAAATATGAGTATATTTTTCTTGGGAAAGGATCACTATATCTATGAAAACCATTGGTTTTATCGGCCTCGGTCTTATTGGAGGCTCTATTGCAAAAACGATCCGCAGAGTTCATCCGGATTACCATATTCTGGCCTATGCCAGACACAGAGAAACCCTGGCTGCCGCACTGAGCAGCGGAGTTATTGACGGTGTACTGGAAGAAAAAGACGAAAGATATCACAACTGTGATTATATTTTCCTCTGTGCTCCGGTAGAATATAACATTCAATATCTGAAATATTTAAAAGAGGTTATCTCGGATGAATGCATCATTACAGATGCAGGCAGTGTCAAGGGTCCTATTCATCAGGCAGTAGAGGAAATCGGGCTGGATCATAATTTTATCGGCGGGCACCCCATGGCAGGCTCAGAACGCTCCGGCTTTGCCAATTCTTCTGATCACCTGTTGGAAAACGCCTATTATATTCTAACTCCAGGAGGGGAGGTTCCTTTAAATAAGCTTACGGAATTTTCAGAGCTTATCGACTCCCTGGGCGCTATCCCCATGGTGCTTACTGCCGAAGAGCATGATTTTATCACAGCAGGAGTCAGTCATCTGCCTCACATTATCGCCTCCTCACTGGTAAATCTGGTAAGTGCTCTCGATAATGATGCAGAATATATGAAGACCATTGCAGCCGGCGGTTTCCGGGATATTACCAGGATTGCCTCCTCATCTCCTGTTATGTGGCAGCAGATCTGTCTAGAAAACACCAGAAATATTTCCGCAGTGCTGGATGAATATATCCGTATGCTGATCCAGATACGCTGCTCTGTTGACAACAAAGAGGCGGATCAGCTCTATCAGCTTTTTGCCGCTTCCAGAGATTACCGGGATTCTATTGATGTTACCTCAAAAGGACCTATCACCAGAGCATATGTCCTCTATCTCGACATCGTTGATGAAGCTGGCGGAATCGCAACTATTGCCACGATTCTTGCCATGGATAAGATCAATATCAAGAATATCGGAATCATACATAACCGGGAATTTGAACAGGGTGTACTGAAAATAGAATTTTATGAAGAGGATGCCATGAACCGGGCAAGCGCTCTTTTAAAGAAACGAAACTATATTGTTTACGAACGGTAGGTATCTATTATGAAAATAAAAAAACAGACCGGACTGAGAGGAACTCTTACAGTTCCGGGAGACAAATCCATTTCTCACAGAGCTGTAATGTTTGGTGCTCTTGCAAAAGGTACCACAAGAATCACTCATTTTCTGGAAGGGGCTGACTGTCTCTCTACAATCTCCTGTTTCCGTAAAATGAGAATTGAAATAGAAAGGAACCAGGATCAGATCCTTGTCCATGGAAAAGGACTGCACGGGCTGCAGGCTCCTTCCGGCATTCTGGATGTGGGAAACAGCGGCACCACAACAAGACTGATCTCCGGGATTCTTGCAGGTCAAAATTTTTCCTCAGAAATTGACGGAGACGCTTCCATCCGCACCCGGCCTATGAAAAGAATCATGGCTCCTCTGGCTTCCATGGGAGCTGATATTATAAGCAGAAACAACAACGGCTGCGCGCCTCTTATAATTACCGGAAAGCCGCTTCATGCAGTCCATTATGACTCTCCCGTAGCATCCGCCCAGGTAAAATCCTGTGTTCTTCTTGCGGGAATGTATGCAGACGGCATCACCAGTGTAACAGAACCTTTTCTTTCCAGGAATCATACCGAGATTATGCTGAATTATTTTGGTGCAAAGGTTTCTTCCACAGGAACTTCTGCCGCCATATATCCGGAGCCTGTACTGGAAGCCCGCGATATTGTTGTTCCCGGAGATATTTCTTCTGCAGCTTATTTCATAGCAGCAGGGCTTCTCACTCCAGACAGTGAGATTCTCCTGAAAAATGTGGGAATCAATCCTACCCGTGCCGGCATTTTGAAGGTCTGCCGGTCCATGGGTGCGGATATTACGCTTCTTAACGAAAATCCTGAAGGAGAACCTACTGCTGATCTCCTGATCCGCACAAGTTCTCTGAAGGGAACCGTCATCCAAGGAGCCGATATTCCTACTTTGATTGATGAAATCCCCATGATCGCAGTAATGGCCGCATTTGCCCAGGGCACTACCATCATCCGGGATGCGCAGGAGCTGAAAGTCAAGGAATCAGACCGAATTGCTGTAATGGTAGATAATCTGAAGCGTATGGGAGCAGATATTGAAGGAACTGATGACGGAATGATCATTCACGGAGGCAGACCACTCCACGGAGCAGCGATCGACTCGCATCTTGACCACAGAGTGGCCATGTCCTTTGCAGTTGCAGGAACCATCTGCGAGGGAGAAATGGAGATTCAGGACGCCCAGTGCGTAGATATTTCCTATCCGGAATTTTATAAAGACCTGTATCTCTGCGGAAATTAAAATTTTCTGCAGAACATTCATAATTTTAATCATGCTTATAAGCAAAGGCAGATCACAGTGCTTTTCAGAACTTCCCTAAGGAGGTACCGCACAGGATCTGCCTTTTTCTTATATAAGTTTCTTCTCCATATTATAAGACTGTATCTGAAATCCCATACTTTGGTAAAATGCCAGAGCTCCCTTATTAAACCCCCAGACTTTCAGATCTATCCGGGCACATTCTTCCTCTTCAGCCTTTGCTGCCAGATATTCATACAATCTTTTTGCGGTTCCTTTTCTGCGGCAGTCCTGTTCCACAAAAAGAGCATCCACAAAGAATGTACGATTTCTGTGAAGCATGGGATTAACAGGAGTTATCTTCCGTTTTGCAATCAGAAAGCCCGTCAGTCGTCCGTCTTCTTCTGCACCAATCATAATATAATCCGGATCAGTCAGCATTTTCGAATACTCTTCTTCCAAAAAAATATCTTTCATCTCTTTATAAATATCCGGTCTTCCCTCCACATGTTCACTGTGAAGCGTCTGATAGCCTCTATTTACAATTACATAATCATTATATATTAAATTTCTGATCTTAATATTCTCTGTCATTTTTCTATCCTTCTTTCTGATGTTTTTATATAGTTACGCTGCTTTATATTACAGAAATAACCCTATCCTTTCCTGTATTTGTCAGAAAAATAACCCTTGACATCCCAGAATTTTCCATGTATATTTCAACTAACTTATACATATACCAAAAGAAAAGGAGGCAGCCATGAAAATATTATTTTACGGTACAAAAGACTATGACCAGCATTTTTTTGATAAGCTTGCCCCGGAATATCCGGGAATCACATTTAAATTTATCGAAGCCAATCTTTATGCAGAAACCGCATCACTTGCAGGAGGCTACGACGGAATCTGTGCCTTTGTAAATGCAGATATCAGTACTCCTGTTATGGAAAGCCTTCATACTCAGGGCATTAAGCTGATTCTGATGCGCTGTGCCGGATATAACAATGTGGATCTCAAAACTGCGGAAAAATACGGAATCAAGGTTCTTCGGGTTCCCGGCTATTCCCCGGAAGCAGTAGCCGAACACGCTATGGCTCTTGTTCTTACTGCCAACCGCCACACCCACAAAGCATACATCAAATGCAGGGAAAATAATTTTGCATTGAACGGGCTTATGGGTGTCAATTTGTTCCATAAAACTGCCGGAATCGTCGGAACCGGAAAAATCGGTCTTGCAATGGCAAGGATCTGTAGGGGATTTGGCATGCGTGTTATCGCCTACGACCTTTATCCTAATAAAGAGCTGGATTTTCTGGAGTATGTATCCCTGGATGAGCTTCTCCGCACAAGCGATCTGATCAGTCTTCACTGCCCTCTTACAGAGGAAACACATCATCTCATCAACGAGGAATCTATTGCCAAAATGAAAGACGGGGTGATCCTTGTAAACACTTCAAGGGGCGGCCTGATCTGTACCGAAGATCTGATCGCTGGAATCCGGGATCATAAATTCTTTGCCGTAGGTCTTGACGTCTATGAAGAGGAATCAGAGCTTGTATATGAGGATATGTCTGAACGTATTCTTCAAAGCTCCACCATCCAGAGACTTCTGTCTTTCCCCAATGTAGCCATGACCTCTCATCAGGGATTTTTTACTGATGAGGCGCTGACAAATATTGCGGAAACAACTCTTCAGAATGCTGCTGCATTCCGCGACGGGCTGATACTGAAAAATGAAGTAAAGCTTTAAAAATATATGCTCCGGCGTTCCTGGGTCATAGAATCCCCTGCATAAAGGAACACCGGAGCATTTCACATTTTATCTGTCATTGTTTTTCAAAGGCTTCTCTAAGTACAGAAATTTCTCTGGTCCAACCTGCATCGTCATTTGGTGTTTCCAAAATGAAAGGAATCTCTGCAAGAGCCGGATGCCGGATTACACGTACCAGCGCCTCCAGACCGATCTCACCCTCCCCGATCTTTGCATGGCGGTCCTTATGGCTTCCCATTCCGTTCATGCTGTCATTCAGATGGACTGCCTTCAGACGCGAAAGACCGATTACCTGATCGAATTCTTTCAGCACCCCGTCCAGGTCATTGACAATATCATAACCACCGTCCCACACATGACAGGTGTCCAGACACACTCCCATTTTGTGATCCTTTTCTACCAGATCAAGAATGGAACGGATCTCCTGGAAGTTTCTCCCTACCTCGGAGCCCTTTCCCGCCATGGTTTCCAGAAGAACCGTAGTCGTCTGCTCTTCTGTAAGCACATCATTTAAAATCTCCGCAATCTTTTGTATTCCAGCTTCTGCCCCCTGCCCTACATGACTTCCCGGATGAAAATTATAATAATTTCCCGGTGTATATTCCATTCGTCTCAGATCATCTGCCATAGTATTTCTGGCAAAATCTCTCAGGTCTTCTTTGGCCGCACAGCAATTCATAGTATAAGGCGCATGGGCAACGATCTTTCCAAATCCATGGTTTCCTGCCAGCTGCAGAAATTCCTCCACGTCTTTTGCATCAATAGCTTTTGCATTTCCCCCACGGGGATTTCTGGTAAAAAACGCAAACGTATTTCCTCCGTTTTTGATCATCTGCTGCGCCATCTTTTTATATCCCTTGGATGAGGTTGTATGATTTCCTATATATAACATTTCTTTTTTCTCCATCTTTCGTATTTATCTCTGAAAGTTTCTTCAGAGCATACTTATTATAGCAGAAAAAGCCTTTTGTAAAAAGAGGAAATCTATTGACGAAATTTCCAAAAATATCTATACTTTTAATAAATATAACTTTTATTTCTCTTTTATATCTACTTTACAAAAGACAAGGAGTATACGTATGAATCAGCCCGCTTCCAACCAACCTTCCAGAAAACATTCCCGGCATAAATCTTCAGGCACTTCCGAAGCTTCCCGGACTCCCAGCCGCAGAAATCCTGCTTTACAGAAAAAGAATGCTTCTCGCCGCCGAAAAATGTATCAGAAATCCCGTTATTACCGTCAGCGCCGGAAGCGTCTGCTGCTGGCCGGCGGAATGGGTTTGATTCTTTTACTTATTCTGCTTACTTTTGCAATTCGCAGCTGTATAGATAAAAAATCAAAACCTACAAACACGCAAACTGTACAAACAGATGGAACGCAAAACTCCGACACAGTAAATTCTGATCAGAAGAAAAAAACTTCTTCTGATGATACAGAGCCTGATCCGCAAGAAAACTCTGCTCTTCCGGCAGAACCCGTGTCCCTTACCGTCAGCGTTGTAGGAGACTGCACCCTTGGAACAGATGAAAATTTTGATTACGATACCAGTCTGAACGCTTATTATGAAAGCTATGGCTCTGAATATTTTTTCCGTAATGTAAAAGATATTTTTTCCGCTGATGACCTGACCATTGCCAATTTTGAAGGAACACTGACGGATTCTGAAGAGAGAGAAGAAAAACAGTTTGCCTTTAAAGCTCCTGCAGAATTTTCCAGCATTCTCTCTGACGGCTCAGTGGAAGCTGTAACTTTAGCAAATAACCACAGCCATGATTACGGCGAACAGGGATTTGCCGACACACTGGCAGCTCTCGATCAAGAGGGAATCACTCATTTTGGATACGATGAAACAGCGGTTATAGAAATAAAAGGCGTCAAGATCGGCCTTGTAGGAATCTATGAACTGAAGGATCATCTGGAACGGACAGAACAGCTGAAACAGAATATCGCCAAAGTCAAAGAACAGGGAGCGGTTATCACAATTGTAATCTTTCACTGGGGAAACGAAAAAGAAGAGATTCCTGATTCCAACCAGACAACTCTTGGACGTCTTGCTATCGACGAAGGAGCTGATCTGGTCTGCGGTCATCATCCCCATGTTCTCCAGGGTATGGAAACCTATAAAGGAAAAAATATCGTATACAGCCTTGGGAACTTCTGTTTTGGAGGAAATTCCTATCCTAGTGATATGGACAGCATGATCTTTCAGCAAACCTTTACCGTAGACAAAAACGGAGTAGCCACAGATAATAACACAAACATTATCCCCTGCTCCATTTCTTCTGACTATGATTACAACAATTATCAGCCCACTCCCGCAGAGGGCGAAGAAGCTGACCGAATCATGAATAAAATCGAAGAAAGAAGTACCTGGATCACTCCGGCCAGTACAGAAGAAATAGATTCTTCTGCAAACGAGGAGAACTCCGCCGAAAGCGATGAGGACACTTTCGATAAATAAATCATAAAAAAATGCGGTATCTGTAAGCGTGGAAAACATGTTTTTCCAAATCCTGCAGATACCGCATTTTTTAATATACTTCCGCTCCAAAAGGCATCAGAGCCAGTTTGGCAAGCTTAAACTGCTGCAGCCCAAAGGGAATTCCGATCACCGTCACACATAAGAGCATTCCAAGAACTGCATGTTCAAGGGCAAGGGGAAGACCAGACACTGCCAGCCAGATGATATTTACCAGAAGAGACACCGCCCCTCCACCATAGCGTACCTCTTTTCCAAAGGGAAAACAGCTGAGAGAAGCAAATTTAAAGCACTGCATCCCGATGGGAATACCTACCACTGTGATGCACCACAGACAGCCTGCCACACACCAGCTCAGGGCACTGATTGCACCTCCAAATATAAACCACAGTAAATTACCAAGACAACCCATATTTTTCCTCCTGAAATTGATCTCTTTATTTCGTATACATATGCTGAAGAATTAAATACAGCAAAATTTTATTGTTCTAAGTATATCACAAATACCCTGATTTTCGTAATTTTGTTTTTACCACTTGCATTATTATTCATTATTGATTAAGATAGAATGGCATGTAATTTTTTTAATACAAGGATGAACTGTTATGAGCAAAAAACATCAGATAGACCTCACCAATGGTCCCATTTTAAAAACACTGGCAGAATTGGCACTGCCCATCATGGCATCTGCCTTTTTAGGAACTGCTTACAACATTACGGACATGGCCTGGATTGGAATACTGGGTTCCAAAGCTGTAGCTGGAGTCGGTATGGGAGGAATGTATGTCTGGCTGTCACAGGGTCTCTGCTCTCTTGCCCGTATGGGCGGACAGGTTAATGTGGCACAAAGCTGCGGCCGCAATGATGCAAAAACTGCTGCGGACTATGCTTCCGCCTCTATACAGCTTACCTGCATTTTTGCATTTATTTTTTCTGCTGTATGCCTTCTTTTTACCGAGCCTCTTCTGGATTTCTTTCATCTGGAGGATGCTCAAACTTATTCCCATGCAGTAAAATACATGAAGATCACCTGTGGACTTATCATTTTTTCCTATATGAATTACACTTTAACAGGTCTTTATACTGCACAGGGAGATTCCAAAACTCCGTTTATTGCAAACCTGATAGGACTGGTTATGAATATGATCCTGGATCCTCTCCTGATCCTCGGCACAGGCTTTTTTCCGCGTCTGGAAGTTATGGGAGCAGCCATTGCGACTGTTTCCGCCCAGCTGGTCGTTATGCTGGTAATGATAGCCGGGATCTTTTTAGGCAGAAATAAGGAAAATGTACTAAGGGAAATACATCTATTTTCCATCAGCCACAAAAAAATCTACCATTCCATTTGCAGGATTGGCGTGCCTACCGCTCTTCAGGGGACTCTATACTGTATGATCTCCATGTTCCTGACGCGTATGGTTTCTGCCTTCGGACCAGGAGCTGTCGCTACTCAAAGGGTAGGAGGGCAGATCGAATCCATTTCCTGGAATACAGCAGACGGATTTGCTGCGGCCCTGAATTCCTTTACTGCACAAAATTACGGAGCCGGAAAAAATGACCGCATCCGTCAGGGATATCGGGTTTCTCTTCGTATCATGGTTACATGGGGTCTGATCGTTACTGCTGCATTTGTTCTGTTTCCAGGACAGATCTCTTCCCTTTTCTTCCACGAACCGGAAGTTCTGGAAATTGCCGTGGGATATATGATCATTATCGGAATAGGAGAGGCTTTCATGTGTGTAGAAATGCTGACCATAGGCGCTCTTTCCGGTCTTGGACAGACTAAGATCTGCAGTATTATCAGTATTCTCCTTACCGGAGCACGGATTCCCCTTGCTCTGATGCTCACAAAAACACCTCTTGGACTGACGGGTATCTGGTGGGCACTGACTTTAAGTTCCATTGCCAAAGGGATTGTTTTCTATTTTACTTTTCATCGAATCAGCAGAAAACTGGATTAATAACATATCCGTCAAAAAAGGATATCCTCCGACAGATCAGACTCTGTCAAACGGATATCCTTTTTACTTTAACCTTTATTTATCATACGCCTTCTATATACAGCAGTATTATGCTGCAGCATCGGCTGCGGATTCAGTCTCTGTAATCTCTTCTTCCTGAGGCGGGTTCAATGCATTGTCCACTGCCTGCTGGATCATCTGATCAAAGGCTCCTACAAGTTCTGCAGGAGCACCGGCTGCAGATGCATTATCAAGGATTGCCGTCCAGTCCATTCCCTGAATATAAGAAGTCTCAGCTCCCTCTTCCGTAATATCAAGAGACGCGTCAAGAACTGCCTGTTCCGGTGCGGATACACTGGCATCTGCGTAGCCTCCATTTACAGATAAAGTAACAAGAGCTGCTCCGGAATTTGTTACAGTGAAATCCACCTGATTGGTCTTTGCCTCTGCATCTGATGCAACATTTATATCAAGTCCAAAAGCTGCCAGAGGATTAGGCGCTTCTTCTGTTCCGGCATCAAGGACAGAAACACCGATCTTTCCATTGTAGTATCCCGGAACCTTCGGGTGTGTTTCCAGATTCTCTGCTTTTATCCCAAGCATCTTCACGCTATTTACTGCGAAGACATATTCACCATTCAGAAGTCCCTCTGACGACTGTCCTGTTCCGGTAAAGGTCATGGTCTCTTCTCCTGCTCCAAATTCAATAAATAAAGCAGATTTTTCATCTGAGGATGGATTTTTCCAGGTAAATACAGGAATGCTTCCGGTTTCATCTTCTGCGCTTATTTCTCTTCCAATGATCTTTCCATCTGCATTCACCCATGCCTTTGAGGTAACAACAGCTGCATCAGAACCTTCTCCGGTAAGGTCTGCAAGAAGAACATCTGCATTTGTCTGAAGCTGTGCATTCAGATCTTCCCCACTTGTTTCTGACCATTTATCAAGAAGTCCTTTTAATTCCTGATCTTCTTTTGCTGTTGTCAGGATATTTTTCATCATAGAAAGAACGCCTGCTTCTGTTATCTGAGATTCATATACGGTACAGTCTTCGCTGATACCTTCTACCGAAATCGTTTCCTCAGAAGAAGTTCCTTCTGCAGTACTGTCTATAATAATATTTCCATAGCGGTCCAAAAGAGCAGAAACTGTTGCCGTATCAGGAAGGAATGAAGTAAGATCAGAGAGAACCTTAAAATTATTTTTCATAGAAGCTTTGTATGCTTCCATATATTCCATATACGCCTGCATTTCCTCTTCACTTTCAAATGTCTGTGCCAGCTCTTCCTCTGATATCTCCAGAGAATCCAGAAGCGGCATCTTCATCCATGTTTCCGACAGCTCCGGAATCTGTAAGTATTCCACCAGTTCATTCAGATCCATATACATATTCATATTACAAAGCGGAGAATCATTAAGAAGGATTGCTCCATTAACAATTTCTTTTCCTTCTGTTACAGCAGCTGTCATGTCCATAGTCAGAATATTCAGCCAGGAAAAATCCATTCCTCCTGAAGCTGCACTTAAAAGGGTTTTGCCTCCATCTTCCAGCTTCAGCGTCATAACAGCCTTAGTTCCTGCCATAGCCTTTTCCTGGTCTTCCATCACAACGTCCCAATATGAAGAAAAGCCTTTAATAAACTGGGAAAGGGCGGCCTTTTCTGCCTCCTGGTAAGAAGCTGCCAAAACTGTACCGGAACTCGAAAAAAGCAACGCAGAAACCGCTGCGGCTGCGGTGATTTTTCTAAATAATGTTCTAGTTCGCTTCATAGAAATCCTCCTCTCAAAATATGGATCTCAAATGGATCTCATCTAATAAATATGTGCATATTTTATCATACTTCATATTATCATTCAACATTTTTCTACATTTCGCCCGAAGATTTCAAAAATATTCGTCCTGTTTTGTTATTTTTGCATATACCATAATTACAACTTTATATATTTTTCCAATGTTATTTTTTCATGAGAATTTCCCGGAAACTCCTTTTTTTCTGTACATTGCCATCCCGACAGGTCCAACTCCAGTTTTTTGTCTGACGGATAGATCCGATTCCACCGAAACACCAGTAATTCCTCAATATTTTCTTCGAACATCTTCAGATCTTCTGTTTCTGCAAGAGCATATTCCCCTGTATCCGCTTTTCGCATAAAGTCCCGGCAGCACTTTATTTCCACACCTTCCAGATTTCCATAAGCCAAATAAGAATAGTCATTCATCCAAAGCACATTTCCCTGGCATAGCATACATATTTCATCTGTAGCTGCCTGATCTCTGCTTTGTCGTCTTTTATTAAACATCATACCGTTTTTATCGTCCAAAAAAATAATTACTTTCATGAGCCCCTCCTGTATCTGTATTTTCTGATAGCTTTCTTTTATTGTATCACAGATTTTCCCAGTATTCACTTCCTTCATAAATTACTATCTTCTCTCCTGACCAGATATCTGACGGCAGCTGTATTTTTATCCGATGTTGACACATTTTCTCACCACTGATATAGTAATCATAAAACAGCTTTTTAATGCGCTCTCAGGAGGATTTCATATGAATGAACAGGAAATCAAAAATATAGTAGACAAACAAAGAGATTTCTTTCATACAGCCGCCACTCTTCCTACCCGTAACCGCGTCAATGCTCTGAAGAAATTAAAAGTTTCTATAAAAAAGCACGAGACGGACATCCATCGGGCTTTACTGCTGGATCTGGGAAAAAGTGATTTTGAAAGTTACATGTGTGAAACAGGTCTTGTTTTAAGCGAAATATCTCATATGCTCCGTCGCCTTTCCACTTATGCAAAAGAAAAAAGAGTCCGGACACCACTGTCGCAGTTTCCTTCCAGAAGTTTTCAGAAACCTTCTCCTTATGGAGTTGTACTTATTATGAGTCCTTGGAATTATCCTTTTCTCTTAAGTATGGAACCGTTAATAGATGCTCTTGCTGCCGGAAACACTGTGGTTCTGAAACCCAGCGCCTACTCTCCCAATACTTCCCGTATTGTCCAGCACATCATCCGGGAATGTTTTGACGATTCCCATGCAGCGGTGATCACGGGAGGCCGCAAAGAAAACACCCATCTTTTAAACCAGCATTTCGATTATATTTTCTTTACCGGAAGCCAGCACGTAGGAAAGGAAGTATTAAGAAAAGCATCGGAATATCTTACTCCGGCAACTCTTGAACTTGGAGGAAAAAGCCCCTGCATCGTTGACCGGACAGCCGATCTTAAGCTGGCCGCCAAACGGATCGTATTTGGCAAATTCCTAAATTGCGGACAGACTTGTGTAGCTCCGGACTATATTTATTGTCACAGAGAAATCAAAGATGAGCTGCTCCGGCAGATAAAAAAACAGATAATAAAGCAATTTTCGGATCAGCCGCTAAAAAATAAAAATTATGGACGGATCATCAATCAGAAACATTTTGAACGGATACTTGGTCTGATAGATAATCAAAAAATCGTCTTCGGCGGAGAATATGACAGGTCAGAACTCAGGATCTCTCCTACTGTAATGGCAAACGTTTCTTTTGACGATCCCATTATGCAGGAAGAGATCTTCGGACCTGTACTTCCCGTCCTGACCTTTGAAGCTCTGGATCAGGCCATTTCCCATATACAGTCTCTTCCTCACCCTCTGGCCCTATATTTTTTTACATCAGATAAAAAAGATGCGGATAAAGTCATGTCATGTATTGGATTTGGAGGCGGATGTATCAACGATGTTGTTATACATCTGGCTACCAGCGAAATGGGATTTGGAGGGTTTGGAGAAAGCGGAATGGGAAGCTATCACGGAAAAACAGGATTTGATACCTTTAGCCATACAAAAAGTATTGTAGATAGAAAAACCTGGCTTGATCTCCCTGTCCGTTATCAGCCATATGGTAATTTATATAAAAAAATGTTAAAATTATTTTTGAAATAAAAATCCGTGTCTGACAGCTGTTTTTCCACAGCTGTCAGACACGGATTTTAACTTTTCGTCTAGTCACCAACTTCCATTTTGTAACGATTTACCGCCATTTCTGCTTCTCCCAGAAAAGACAGAGAGCCAAAAATCACGATCACCGCATCCTTATCAATCTGCTCCATTACCTGATTTACTGCCATGCGAAGGCTTCCGGCAGCTTCTACAGACGGATTTACCTCTGCTACCGCTTTTTTCAGTTCCTCCGCCGGAAGTGCTCTTGGATTTTCAGGAGTCTCTACCGTAATAATATATTCAGCAAGCGGGGCGGTAAGCCGGATCACCTGATGATAATCTTTATCCCGGAACATTCCAAATATATAATAAAATTTCTTTCCAGGATAATAGAGCTTCAGAGAACGAACCAGTTCCTCTGCTGCCGCCTGATTATGTGCTCCGTCCATAATAATAAAAGGTTCCTTTGATATTATTGTAAAACGTCCTTTCCAGACAGCCTTCTTCATTCCCTGATAAACAGCATTATCGTTAAGTTGATATCCCAGTTCTCTCAATGCCTCTATAGCCTCCAAAGCCAGGGCAGCATTTTTAATCTGATAGCTTCCCATCAGGGAAATCTTTATATTATCCCAGTTTTTATAAGAAAAACTTTGCCCGTCACATCCATAAGAAATATGTTCTATCTGTTTTGGATCTACCATATTGCAGATACACTCTTTTTTTCTGCAGACATCTAGAATCACCTCCGCAGCCTCTGTCTCCTGCATGGCAGATACCACAGCAGTATGGGGTTTAATGATCCCGGCCTTCTGCAAAGCTATTTTTCCAAGTGTGTCTCCCAGAAATTCCATATGATCCATACTGATAGAAGTGATCACTTCCATCACTGAAGTCGTGATCACATTCGTGGCATCCAGTGCACCGCCCAGTCCAGTTTCCAGAATCACGATATCACATTTCTGTTCCACAAAGTAAAGAAAAGCCAAAGCTGTCTCTATTTCAAATATAGTAGGAGATCCCTTGCCACTGTTCTTCATTTCTTCTGCTGCTTTCTTCACCTTCGCTGTCAGGCGAGCCAGATCCTCTCGTCCAATAAACCTTTCATTGACCTGGATCTTTTCCCTGTAGGAAAACAGCGTAGGAGATATATATCTTCCTGTACGATACCCTGCTTCTTTAAAAACAGTAGAAACATATGCAAGCACAGATCCCTTGCCATTTGTACCTGAAATATGTACAAACTTCAGGCTGTCCTGGGGATTTTCCAGTCTTTTTAACAATCCTCTCATATTGTCCAGACCAAGGACGCTTCCTCCTTTAGAAACCTGGTCCAGATACTCTCTTGCTTCTTCGTAATTCATGCCTGCTCCTATCTGAGCCGCTGCGGCTCCATAAAATCAGGTTTATTATAATCCATTCCTTGTATCGTTACAATATTAACAGATATATTTTATTTATTTTTAATATCTGCAAAACAAAATCTTCTTTTTTTTGACCATTTATTTTCCGGCACAGAAAAACGCAGTCTCCATAAGGAAACTGCGCCTTTGTGTATTTTTATCAGCAGGTCGCTCCGCCTGTAAGGTGTTTCTGTGCTTTGATGTTTTCTTCTTTTCGTCCAAGAAGTTCATCGGAAAGAAGCTGTTCCTGCACATTTTCAAATCCGATGCGTGCTACGGTATCTGCAAAACGTTCTCCTGTATTTCCCTGTTCGCGGAAAAGAAGGATGGCTTTTTCTACAATGGAAAGCACTTCTTCTTTATCTGTAAACACCTTGTCCAGGTAACGTCCCTGGGCAACTTTTTTGCCCCAGCGTCCTCCAATGTAAACACGGTAGCCGTTTGTATAATCTTCAATGGCATGGAACGGACATTTTCCTACACAGCGTCCGCAATGGTTGCATGCATTTTCATCAATAACGATCTTTCCGTTTTCTACTTTTGCAACATGGATCGGGCAATTCTTTTCAATACGGCAGATCTTGCATCCTTTACATTTTTCCGGATCAATCTGCGGAATACGCTGGCCAATGATTCCCAGGTCGTTAAGATCAGGTTTCACACAGTTATTCGGGCATCCGCCTACAGCAATTTTAAATTTATGAGGAAGCTTCACATCTGCATAGCCATGGAAAAATCTCTCGTGAATCTCTTCTGAAAGTCCAAAGGTATCGATCAGTCCATACTGACATGTAGTTCCTTTACAGGAAACCACCGGTCTTACTTTAGATCCGGTTCCTCCCGTCTCCAGACCTGCCTGCATGAGATACTCCCGAAGAGGCTCGATATTATCAAAAGGAACTCCTTGAATTTCCATGGTAAGGCGGGATGTCATAGTCACCTCACCGCTTCCGAACATCTCAGCCGCCTCTGCAATAGTTCTGGCTTCTTCAGCTGTGATCTTTCCGTTTCTTGTGATAACACGGCCATTAAACTTATCTTCTGTATTCTTATCTTTCAAAAATCCCAGTGCTTTTACACGTTTTTCTTCTTCCGGAGAAATGCTTCCGGATGCATTGGAAATCTTAATGTCATTAAAGAATCTTGCTCCCTCAAGTACTGCTGTATTCTTATAGCCAAACTGACGAAGACGATTCTGAAGGAAATATCCCCTCTTTCCTTTTGCACACACCAGAAGAAGCTTATCTTCTTTATCCAGCCCCTCTATTTCTCCGTTTACTTTGGCAAGATCTACAAACATAGCGCCACGGATTGAAGGCTGCGGATTTACATCGATCACTTTATAGTCTTTTGCTTTGCCTTCTGCATATTCTGCAGGAGTCATGCTGACCAGTGTTCCGTTGATCTTATTAAGCAGGATATATGCCACCTGTACAAAAGGATGGATTGCAGTAGAGAAAGGCGGAGCATATGCAAAATCCGCATTTTCAAAATCCTCAAGAACTGCTCCCATATTCATTCCCATAACCGCGATATCAACCATTTTATCTACTGCGCCCGGGCCAAATACCTGTACGCCAAGAAGTTTATGAGTTTTTTTGTCTGCAATCATCTTTGTGATAAAGAAAGATGCGTCCGGATAGTAATGAGCTTTATCATCTGTAGGCGCTACTACGGTAACTACATCATATCCTGCCTCGCGAGCCTGTGCTTCTGTAAGACCGGTACGTCCGATATTCAGATTCGGAAGCTTCACAACACCAGTTCCTAATACACCTGGATAAGATTTTTCCTTACCTGCCAGTACCTGTGCCAGAGTTCTTCCTTCCATATTGGCAGATGATCCCATAGGAGACCACTGATTTTTTCCTGTAAGGCGGTTTGTAACCATTACACAATCGCCTGCTGCATAAACGTCTTCAAGGTTTGTTTTCATTGTACGGTCTACAAGAATCGTTCCCTTAAACATTTCCAGACCGGTGTCTTTCAGGAAATCTGTATTTGGGCGAATACCTGCTGCCATGATCAGAAGCTCGCATCCAAGAACTCCTGCAGAGGTTTTTACTCCTGTCACTGCTTCATTTCCAAGAACAGCCTCTGCCTTTGTTCCTGTAATCACGCGGATTCCTTCTCTGAGAAGATGCTTTTTGGCATACACAGCCATTTCCGGGTCAATGATATTCGGAAGAATCTGTGAAGCAAAATCAATTACTGTTACCTGCACTCCTTTTGCTTTAAGGTTTTCTGCAGCTTCCAGACCGATAAAGCCAGCGCCGATAACCACTGCTTTTTTCACACCCTTTTCTTCTACGTAGGAACGGATGGCAATGGCATCGTCCGGTGTACGCATTTTAAACACGCCCTGCTTCTCTGTTCCCTCAATTGGAAGCACTGCCGGAGATGCTCCTACGGAAAGAACCAGCTTATCATAGGAACAGACTTCTTCCGCGCCTGTATCCACGTCTCTGACAGTCACCTGTTTTTTATCCGCATCGAGCGCAATGGCTTCTTTTCCTACGCGAACCTCGACTCCTGTAAGTCCTGCATATTTCTGAGGAGTATTTACAATCAGTTCGTCACGGCTCTCTATAAATCCGCCTACATAGTAGGGCAGTCCACACCCTGCATAGGAAATATCCTTATCCTTTGTAATCACGGTCACTTCTGCATTTCTGTCTTCTCTTTTTAATTTTGCCGCTGTTTTTGTACCTGCAGCAACACCGCCAATAATCAATACTTTCATTCTTATTCTCCTTTTGCCTGATGGTTTTCCTGCTGTTTATGACAGCAATATTTTTCATTTACACATTCCGGGCGCATTTCTTCACACACCACCACATCACCTCCGCTGATGGTTATGCCCCGTCCGTTTACAAGTGCATCTGCAATTTTCTGCCGTGCGCCATTATAGATCCGAGTCACTGTAGGCCGGGAAATATCCATCTTTCTGGCACACTGTTCCTGGGTCAGACATACAAAATCCAGGAGACGTACTGTTTCATATTCATCGTAAGTAAGATTCACACAATGTTCTCTGGAGCACCCCTCAGGGATAAACTCTGTAACCTTAGGTTTCGAACAGATGCATCTGCATTTTTGTGGTCTTGCCATGACTCCTCCTCTCTATGGCTGCATTTTTAACACCCTTACAATACTGCTTTTTTGAACATAAGTCAATATTTTTTGAGCATATGTTTATAATACTTTCTTATAAAACCTATAAGTATATTCGTAAAATCATGTTTATAAGAAAACCTTTTATCAGGAGCAACACAAAAAGTCCCCTGATATCCAGGCACCTTTCCAACGGATACGGTTTCCTGCAATATCAGGGGACTTATTTTATGCTGTTGGATTTAACAGCGGTTTATTGCTTCGTTTGGACACAATTATATAATTTACTATATCTTACGCGTTCTTCTCAGCGATAGCTGCCTGAGCTGCTGCCAGACGAGCGATCGGTACACGGAACGGTGAGCAGGATACATAGTTAAGGCCAATCTTATGGCAGAACTCTACGGAAGAAGGATCTCCGCCGTGCTCACCACAGATACCTACATGAAGGTTCGGGTTAACCGGTTTTCCAAGTTTGATGGACATTTCCATAAGCTTGCCAACACCAACCTGATCCAGTTTTGCAAATGGATCGTTCTCGAAGATCTTAGCGTCATAGTAAGCGTCAAGGAATTTACCAGCATCGTCACGGGAGAAGCCGTAAGTCATCTGAGTAAGGTCGTTTGTACCGAAGCAGAAGAAGTCTGCCTCTTTTGCGATCTCGTCTGCAGTAAGAGCTGCTCTCGGGATCTCGATCATGGTACCAACTTCATATTTCAGATCAACGCCTGCTGCTGCGATCTCAGCATCAGCTGTCTCAACAACAAATTTCTTAACGTATTTAAGCTCTTTGATATCTCCAACAAGCGGAATCATGATCTCTGGGCATACGTTCCAGTCAGCGTGTGCTTTCTTTACATTGATAGCTGCACGGATAACTGCTTTTGTCTGCATTTTTGCAATTTCCGGATAGGTAACTGCAAGACGGCATCCACGGTGACCCATCATCGGGTTGAACTCATGGAGAGAATCAATGATAGTCTTGATCTGCTCAACAGTTTTGCCCTGAGCATCTGCAAGTTTCTTGATATCTTCTTCTGTAGTCGGAACGAACTCATGAAGAGGCGGATCCAGGAAACGGATAGTAACCGGGTTTCCTTCCAGAGCTTCATACAGCTTCTCGAAGTCTCCCTGCTGCTCCGGAAGAATCTTCTCAAGAGCTGCTTCTCTCTCTTCTACTGTCTCAGAGCAGATCATCTCACGGAATGCATCGATTCTGTCGCCTTCGAAGAACATATGCTCTGTACGGCAAAGACCGATACCTTCTGCACCAAGCTCACGAGCTTTTTTAGCGTCAGCCGGAGTATCAGCGTTTGTACGAACCT
>SAMEA3387495__coassemble_1152_pt1 | contig 57384 bp, 53 predicted proteins | sample SAMEA3387495__metabat2_high_PE_036 | metagenome-assembled genome bin SAMEA3387495 (sample SAMEA3387495) | Felis catus | biome: Faeces | place: United Kingdom | collected 2012
TTCCATTAGTTTTTTAAACGATTTTCGATTCTCACCGTCTATCCCAGCAGGCAGAAGCATTTTTGCCGTAAGTTCTGCCATTTTAGCTTCGGACATATGACCTTTATGCTTCATTGCTTCCTGATGGAGTCGCTTCACCTGATTTCTCATTTCTTCGGCGGTGATATCTTCCTTGAATTCGCCATATTCCTTCTTCACATCCCGCATGATTTTCAGAAAGGTAGCTTTCAGTTTTTCTAAATCAGCTTCCGTTCCGCTGACCTTTTGGGCATTCAGATGACGGAGTTCATTAGTTATTTCTGTTTTCTGAGAAGGATTTTCTTTTAAAAGTTCTGTCAAATCTCCGGTTGCCAAATCAATTACATTATTACGAGATAGAAATCCTTCCTCGTGGGCGCTTTCAAAATAGGCTTCTGCATATCCCATGAGAGGAATAAAGTTACTGTGTTCCATGATTCGGCTAAGAAGTTCTGTATTTACCTTGCCGGACAGCAATGTAATCAATGCCTTGTTGGAAAGTCCCAGTTCATCCAGTTCTATATTCTTCTGAGAACGGACGGTAGTTCGTCCCAATAGATAATCTGTGGACACACCAAAATAATCGGCAAATTTTATGATGAGTTCGTGTCCGATACTTTTAATGTCTTCATTTTCAATTCTGGTAAGTTGGGAAGCAGGGATTCCCAAATCTTCGCTCACCTGTTTTTTTGTTAATCCCCGTTCGATTCTTAAATCTCCGATTTTCTCATGGATATTTCCAGGTAATTCAGCCATCTCTATCAACTCCCTTAGACTTATTTTAGTCGTTTCCCGGGAAGAGGTCAATCCATATTATTGCAAATCTGCAATTTTCATAACCTCGATTTTCCGGGAATTGCTATGCCTGCAAGAAACGCTGTTTTCTGATTTTTTTATGCTACGATGTCTCTACAAAAGCGGATAACGCTTGTGTACTTTGACAATCAGAGAGACCGGAATCGGCGGTAAGCAGATAATGACACTCACATCTGATAGGTGAAACTCCTTGGGGTGGCTCGGCAATCAACGGCGGGTTATGAAACGATTCATAAGAGGAATGTGAAAAATCATTCGCCAAAGAAACCGGAATCTTGTTTTGAAATCAGACTGTTTTGGAATAGGACAAATTATAACAAAAATAAGATATATGGGGGAAGATTATGAAACAGATAACAGAAAAAATAGAAGAATTAAAAGAGATTCATGTTGAAAAAATGCATTTTCGTGTAATCAGCAGACATCCGCAGTATTCCATAGACACCGCAAATCGCATATTTGAAGAACAAAGAAAAGATCTGTACAATATCTTTAAAAAATATGCATGATTTTTAAACCGGAAAGCGGTATTCATGGTATAATCAATGTAATGGAGAGTGACTGTTTACACATAGTAAGGAGGTATGTGCTATGTGTCCAATCGATGCTTTATACGCAAGACAGTCACTGGATAAAAAAGATAGTATCTCCATCGAAAATCAGCTTGAGTTTTGTAAATATGAAACTCGCGGAGCTGAGTACGAAACGTACATTGACAAGGGATTTAGCGGAAAGAATACCAACAGACCGGCGTTTGCAAAAATGATGGAAGACATTCGGGCAGGAAAGATTAAACGGGTTATCGTTTATAAGCTTGACCGTATCAGCCGTTCTATTCTCGATTTTTCCAATATGATGGAAATATTTCAGCAGTATCATGTAGAATTTGTTTCTTCCACAGAGAAGTTTGATACTTCTACACCAATCGGCAATGCCATGCTGAATATTTCTATCGTATTTGCACAGTTGGAGCGTGAAACAATCCAGAAACGTATTGCAGACGCTTATGCTACGAAAAGTCAGAAAGGATATTACATGGGTGGTCGTGTACCGTATGGATTTCAGTTGGAAAAAACGATTATCAACGGAATTCATACATCAGTTTTTGTGCCGGAACCTAATGAAATGAAGCAGATTCGATTGATTTATCAGCTTTATTCGGAACCGGATATGACCTTGGGAGCAGTTATGAGAGAATTGCTTCGTCAAGGTTTTACAGAAAAACGAGGTGCGCCCTGGTCTACTGCAAGAATCAGCGAGATTCTCCGAAATCCGGTATATGCAAAGGCAGATATTGATATCTACAATTTCTTTGAAAGCCAGGGGGCAAATATGATTAACCCGGCTTCTGATTATGTGGGAACTAACGGTATCTTCCTATATAAAGGGATTAACGGAGATAAGACAAAGAAAAAGCAGTATGATCTGGTAGATCGAGATGTGGTGATTGCTCCTCATTTGGGAGTGATTGAGTCTGATGTCTGGCTGAAATGTCGGTTAAAAATTATGAAAAACCGCCAGTCAGCAAGGACAAATAAAGGGAAACGAACATGGCTTGCCGGAAAAGTGAAGTGTAAGAAATGTGGTTATGCCTATACGGTTACAAGGTCAAACACGAAAGCTGGGCGATATTTTCAATGTTCAGGTTCACGATATTCCATTAAATGTAAAGGTGCAGGGCATACCATCTATGCGGATGTATTTGAGGATTATGTTTTAGAGGAAATGAAAAAGCAGCTTGCCAAGTTCCAATATCTGTCGGATGAACTGGAAACAGTAACGCAGCCTAGCAGTCAGGCAGAGAAAGTTCGAATTGCAGAGATTGAACAGGAAATTGGAAATCTGCTTGCAAAAGTACCAGAAGCGAATAAAACTGTGATGGAATATATCAATCGCAGGATTGAGGAACTGGATAAAGAAAAACAGTCCTTACAGCAAAAACTGGTTGAGCAAAGTACTAATCAAACTTCTGGAAAGATGGACAAAATTACTAATTATGTTGCAAAATGGGATGAACTTGACAATGACGACAAACAGCGGGTTGCGGATATTCTGATTGACCGGATCGATATTGATGAGGATATCATTGAGATTACCTGGAACATCTGATGAAACAAAAGCTAAATCTGATGGAGAACAAAACAACAGAAATTTCTAAAAACAATTCTTTTATTTTTTTGCTTGTATAAGTACTCTTTGCTTCACCGAATCTCTGGAAATGAACCACTTCCCTTGCACGGAGAAAACGGATAGGATCAGCAATTTCCGGGATATTGCGTACTACACGGAGAATGTTGTCATAGGTAGCACGGGCTTTTTGTTCTGCTGCAAGGTCTTCAAAAAGATCAGTAAGAGGATCGCCCTTGCTCTGGAATTCACAGGCATTAAATGGGATTCCACCTGCTGCCTGAGGCCAGATACCGACTGTATGGTCAATATAATAGGCGCCGAAACCACTTTTTTCAATTTCCTCCATAGAGAGATCGCGTGTAAGCTGATGAACAATGGTGGAAACCATTTCAAGGTGGGCGAGCTCTTCAGTTCCCACATCGTTTAAAACGGCGGCAACCATACGGTTCGGCATGGCAAATCGCTGAGACAGATAGCGGAGAGACGCGCCGATTTCTCCGTCCGGGCCGCCATACTGACTCATGATATATTGGGCGATTTTGGCATTGGGAGTTTTGATATTGATCGGATACTGCAGTCTTTTTTCATAATTCCACATATATTATCTGCACCCTCCTTCCCTTTCCCATGGGAATGGCTGTTCCATCCATTTCCATGTGTCTGCATTTGTTTCTAATGCATTGTCTATGGTAAGCGGTCCATAGCATTCGGCATACTCCTTCATGAGTTTTTTTCGTTTTTCCGCATATTCTCTGTAAAGTGCCATACCTTTTTCACAGCAGGGATGAGTGTCCAGATATAAAAGAAGGTCATCCACCGCAAAGCTTACTTCATTGATCTGCTGGAGAAGCTGGGCTCTGGAACAGGAAGGACTGTGATGCATCATCTCTGGACACCTCTCTTTCCGCAAAATGGCTTACATAACTGGGGGAAGATTGTTCCGGCATTTAATGCATAGCAAAGATCATAGGTGTTGGTAAGCTGTTGGCAGGGTACATATGCCATGGCAGGCTCCATGTGATCGGTATGGGTATACATTTCTGCATTTTTTGTTATTGTACCTGGAATCCGGCAGGCACAGGACTGTCTGTTCTGCCCGGAATCACAGCGGCAGGCCGGGACAGGGGACTGAGCCTTTGCCATACCACAGGTTGCATGGTAGGGACGGCTGCAGGAACGGTTTATCGGATAATTTTCCATGGATAAATCCTTTCTTTTCAAAGTTACTGTATATTTTATGTGGGGAAAACGGAAGTGTGAACGTTGGTACTATCCCGGACTGCTGTGAAGGAGGTGTTTTCTGTATTTCAATGAAATCCGTTGCTTTATATTGTAAAAAAATGATACAATAAAGAAAGATATTTTACCATTGATGCAAGGAGAAGTGCCATGATATTAACAGAAGAAAAAAAATACACCATATCCCTGGAAATGGAGGATCGGGAAAGTACCACAGGGCTTACCAGCAAAAACACAGAACTGGAATTTTCTAATAAGGAACTGCTCCATGCAGTTGTTACCTGTGGAATGCCAATACAGAGGATGACAGCAGGTTTTTTTAGCAAAAAGAGACTGGAGTTAACTTATAAGCTGTTTCTGGTGGAAACCGCGCTGGATACGGAGGGCGATCGGATAAAAAAAGCAAAACGTATTGCATATCTGGATTCCTCAGAAAAAAGCGTGATGTCTTATTATATGGGAATGTTTCTTACAAAGCTGATCAGCAAGAGAATGTATGACACAGATTACCTGACTCACTTAAATCTGATTGAAAAAACAAATGGGGATGGTTTTATTGATTTTTTCAACAGCGAATGGCGTCCGGATATGATCGGTCTGCAGGAGACTGCTCAGACCTGGAGTGTATGGGAAGCAAAAGGCGGAAGCAACAGAAGAGAGCAGGCACTGAAAAAAGGCAGCCAGCAGGCTGCAGCCATTGCCTCTATCAATGGAACCGTTCCAGCTCCGGCAGCAGTATGTATGACCTATTATGACCATGGATTTCTCTGCGGTGTGGTAAGAGAACCGGAAAAACTGGAAGAAAAAAACAGAGAAGCCATTCAGTTTACTGAGGAAACTTTTTTTCGGGCGTATTATAAACCAATCTGTGAATTATTTACGGAGCAGGGAACAAGACTTCATTTTCATGGTAAAAATGCAGAAATTTCTGTGGCAGTTCCGTATTTTCCGGAGGAGAAAAGAGAAGAAGAGGAGCGTATGATCCATGTGGGAATGTCCCGAGATCTTCTTTTCTGTCTTATGGAAAACGATTATAAAAAACTGGTGAAGGGCAGAAAAAAACTTTTGGAGATTTCCTGTCCGGAGGGAGCTTTTATGGGAAGCGACGGGATTTATATCCGCTAAAAATATAATACAATGGAACAAAAACGGGTGTGCTTCATAAGATAAACAAAAAAGGTTTTTTATTATGACATATGCTTCCTATGAAAAAGTTGTTGGTATGATCCGGGATATCCGAAGCGGCGGTTCCTGCTGTTCCATTGTGGTATCAGTAGATACGGAGGGGGAGATTGTTAATTTTGTGGTGTCACCGGATACCATAGTAGTGGATAATATAAGACTGAGGCGAGGAATGCGGGTGGCTGCTTTTTATGATACCAGCCTTCCGGCTCCGAAGATTTTTCCGCCGCAATATCAGGCAGAACTGATCACAGCACTTAGAAATAGTCAGGATGTGACTCTGAAATTTTTTGATGATTCCCTGACTGCCGAAGACCAGTCCCTGAAGCTGAATCTTTCTCCGCTGACAAACATCCGGACACTGAACGGACAGAGGTTTCTGTGCACTCCGGAAGGTCAGGAGCTTTTGGTCTATTATGGATCTGTGACAAAAAGTATTCCTCCTGAGACAGCTCCGCAGAGAATTATTGTTATGTGTCCGAACCGGTAAGATACTGCGCTGACAGAAATTTACCGTAGATTCTGTGATAAAAGGTGTATGAAAGCAGCAAATTTGGAAATACTGTCCTGTATTAAGATCAGGAGGTGTTTTTTTGGAAGACGATACCATTAAGCTGCTGAGAGAATGCAATGCAGGAATCAAGATGGGAGTTTCTTCTCTGGAGGATGTACTGAAGCATGTAACGGACAGTAATTTACGTAAATTGATACTGAAAAGTATGGAAACCCACTCCAGATTGGGCGATACGACTCATGAATATCTGATTTCCTTTCATGATGAGGGGAAGGAACCGCCTGTTATGGCAAAAATGATGTCCTGGGTAAAAACAAACATGAAATTTGAGGATGATGATCCGGATCGTGCAGCGGCAGATCTGCTTACAGACGGATGTAATATGGGAGTAAAGTCATTGCATCAGTATCTGCATCAGTATCCAAAGGCAGAGGAAAAGGTAAAAAAACTTGCAGAAGATGTGATAAAAGCAGAGGAAACTCTGATAAAAGAATTACAGGATTATCTTTAAAATCTGGTCAGATAAACGAAATACCACAGCATGAAAAGGTGTCAGAAAGTCTTAGAAAAGGCTTTCTGACATTTTTGTCTGTCAGGAAAGAGTACCTGTTTCATTAGGTCAAAAAGAATACTTGACTTCTAATTCTTACAGATGTAATATTTAATAAACTTACAAATGTAATATTTAGGAGGACAACTGATGAGAAAAAAATTAAGACACAAAGAAAAGAAAAAGATCAGAAGAGCCCTGCTCTTTTTTGGGGGGATTATCGTACTTATAGGAGGAGCAAATGCAGCTGGAAATTTACTCCAGGAAAACCCGGAAAAGCTGCTTACAGAGTATATGGCTCATATTGAACAGAAGGAATACGAAGAAATGTATGAAATGACAGACACAGATGGACAGTCTCCTGAACAAAAACAGCATTTTATAGAACGTAATTCCAGGATTTATGAGGGGATTGGCATAAAAAATTTGAAATTAAGCAATATTACAGAAAAGAAAAACAAAGGGAAAATGAAATCTGTTTTCTATACTGTTTCCTTTGAAACAGAAGCTGGAAAGGTGGAATTTGACAATCAGGCAAATTTTGTCAGATGTAAAGAGGGATATAAATTACTATGGCAGGACAGTATGATTTATCCGACACTGACAGAGACAGATAAAGTACAGGTTTCTGTGTTAAAGGCAAAGAGGGGACAGATTCTGGACAGAAACGGAAAACGTCTTGCAGGGCAGGGAAGAGCGGTTTCTGTGGGAGTTGTTCCTGGAAAATTAGAAGAACATTCGTTAGAAGATCTGGCTGCTTTATTGGATACAGATATAGAAAATATAGAGAATAAACTGGAGGCTGACTGGGTAAAAGACGGTTTTTTTGTACCGGTGGCAACTCTTCAGAAAATACATGAAATTGATCGGATGAAGATAGAGACAAATGAGGAAATGATGAAGGAATATGAAAGACAAAGGCAGATGAAAGAGATTCCGGGGGTCCAGTTTTCTGATATTGAGATCCGCACCTATGATATGGGGGAAGCTGCCGCCCATCTGGCAGGATATGTGCAGGCTGTTACTGCAGAAGATCTGGAAAAGCATCCGAACGAAGGATATCGTTCGGACAGCGTCATTGGACGAAGCGGAATGGAAGGGCTTTATGAAAAAGAACTGAAAGGAAACGACGGATGTGAAATCTGGATAGTAGATAAGACAGGAGAAAAAAAGGAGAAAATTGCCGGAATCACAAAAGAGGACGGAAAGGATATCCGTCTTACTATAGATTCTGAACTTCAGATGCAGCTTTATGAACAGTTTAAAGAGGATGAGGGATGTTCTGTTGCCATGGATCCTTATACGGGAGAGATTCTGGCTCTGGTAAGTACTCCTTCGTATGATAATAATGATTTTGTCAGAGGGATGTCAGAAGAACAGTGGGATACTTTAAATGAAAATGAAAAAAGACCATTATATAACCGGTTCCGGCAGATCTGGTGCCCCGGTTCTGTATTTAAGCCTGTAGTTGCCGGAATCGGAATAAATGAGGGGATACTTGATCCGAATGAGGATTTTGGAAATGAGGGACTGTCATGGCAGAAGGACTCTTCCTGGGGAGATTATCAGGTAACGACACTGCATGAATATGAACCGGTGATACTGAAAAATGCTCTGATTTATTCGGACAATATTTATTTTGCAAAAGTGGCATTGAGAACAGGCTCCGAGAGACTGGAAAGAGCCCTGGAGCAGCTGGGATTTAATCAGAAACTGCCCTTCGAAATAGAGATGGTACAATCGCAATATTCAAATACGGAGCATATAGAAACCGAGATACAGCTTGCAGACAGTGGATATGGACAAGGACAGATTTTAGTAAATCCGGTGCATCTGGCAAGCATTTATTCAGCATTTCTAAACGGAGGAAATATGATAAAGCCTTATTTGCTGTATGAGGAGAAGCAGGAGAGTGAAATATGGATTCCCGAAGCATTTTCTCAGGAAGCTTCGGCAGAAATACTGGAGGGATTAAAAGGTGTTATAAATGATCCAGGCGGTACAGGATACGGAGCCTGCAGAGAAGATATTTTACTGGCCGGTAAAACAGGGACGGCTGAATTAAAGGCTGCAAAAGAAGATCATACGGGAACAGAAATCGGATGGTTTGCAGTTTTTACTGCAGATAAGAATGTGGAGAGACCGATTCTTATCCTTAGTATGGCTGAAAATGTTAAGGATACAGGGGGAAGCGGTTATGTTGTGAAAAAAGATAAAGCAGTATTGGATCAGTATTTTTCCATGCAGAAATAGAGTAAGTAAAAAGAACTGACAGTAGATCAAATAAATCTGGCGCCAGTTCTTTTTATTAATAAGGAATCTTTAATTTTGACAAAGCAGAAGCTGTGATTTCTGCTGCTTTGCTTCCGGAAGCGGATGCAGTATTCTGAATATTTGTTGCAAAGTAATACACATGATCAGGGGATTCTATAAAGCCGATAAACCAGCCGCTGACATCTTTTCCGTCTATGCGGTCTGTTCCGGTTTTTCCATAAAGAACACTCCGTGGAGAGGCACTTTGAAGGATGGAAGCTTTGACCGTCTGGATATGCTCCGATGAAAAATGAAACTGGTTTTCATTTAGTTTTCTTAACAGATCCACCTGTTCAAAAGGAGAGATTTTCAGATCCCCATCTGTCCAGTATAAACGGATATCGGAACCAATCTGCTGATTTCCATACTGTATTTTTTGCAAAAAAGAGCTTATAGAATGAAATCCCAGCTGAGAATCAATAGACTGAAAATACCAGTTTACAGAATTTTTCATGGCAGAGTTTAATGTCTGGTCTGCTTCCCATGAATGGAACGGCTGATCTTTGCCATCCCAGACCATACCGGTGCTGCCGGGAGTAATGATACCGGATTCCAGCCCAAGCAATGCGTCATATATTTTGTAGGTGGAATTTGGCGAGATCCTTTTGGCGGCATTATGGGGATGATAAACTGTCCATGTGTTTTGACCGGAATCATATAATACAAAACTTCCGTCATAGTCTCCGAATATATCCCTCAGGTCAACGACAGAAATATGATCCATATGTTCCGGAAAGTAAGCTTCACCGTATTGTGGAGAGCCAGGGAAAGCAAGTGCGGGAGCAGAAAAAACAAATAAGCAGGCAAGTATTGTAAGTACAGCTCCTCCTCTTAGTCTGCTGATTTTTGTATCTCTCTGAAAATGTATAATATTCAGGATCCTGCTTTCCATCTGAGATTTGCTTCCGCTGATGCCGGCTGTATAAGGAAAATGAGAAATTTTTTCAGCATAATCAATCAGTGTATTTCCATAGGCATGATGATCAGAAGGTTTGAGAAGCTGCAGCACGGCTGAGTCGCAGGCGATTTCACGGTCACACTGTATTTTTCTCAGAGCATACCATACCAGAGGATTAAACCAGTACAGAATACCTGTTAGGGGCATGAGAAAACTGATAAAAGTATCTTTTTGGCGGCAATGCTGTAATTCGTGCAGCAGGATAAAACGTAATTCAGCCGGACTGAAATCTGAGATCAGCTGGATCGGAAGATAAATGCGCGGTTTTAATAATCCTGCAGCATAAGGGGAAGCTAAAAATGCGGTACTGTAAACAGGAACAGCTTTTTTTATTTTTAGTTCACTGCAGCATTTTTTATATAAATCCTGAACCTGAGGGTTCTGTACGGGCAGGGCGGATTTTTCTAATATACGACGGTGCGAAAAAGATCGGAGAGTAAAAAAGCTTACTACAGCCATACCGGAAATCCACAGGATCAGCAAAAACAAAGGAATCAATGGAGTCCTGCTGCTGACAGAAACTGCAAAGTCATTGGCTTCTGTGAATATAGAGCCCGGATCTGTGAAGAGAGGCCGGGCAGACATATCCATAAGTCCTGTTTGTGAAAGGTGATTTGATGAAAGCCCTGGCAAAAGGCGAAAGATATCCGCAGGCAAAAAAGGAACAGTCAATAATCCTAGTACGAAAAACCAGAGATAATAGAGAATCCGGGCAGATACATATTTTTTCAGTAAATGCCTTACTATACTTATGATACCGATTTCTATGGAAATAAAAATATTGCATATGAAAAAATGAACGGCAAAATCAGGCAAAAGCTTCCCTCCTATTTATTATCACTGGTATCAGAAAGAAGACGGCGCAGGGCGGTGAGATCTGTTTCCGATAAATGTTCATCTTTTAAATAGGAAGAAACCATAGAAACAAGATTGCCGTTATAGAAACGGTTTAAGAAGGTGCTGCTTTCCTGCTGAATATATTCTTTTTCCTGAACCAGCGGAGTATAGACAAAGACCCTGCTGTGTTTTTCGTAGGTAATGGCTTTTTTGTTGACCAGACGTTTCAGCATGGTCTGTATGGTCTTAGGACTCCAGTCGGTTGTTTTTGTTAATTTTTCAGTTACTTCATTGGTACTGACAGGTGCATATTTCCAGATGATTTTCATTACTTCAAATTCAGCTTCTGAAATCTGGGGAAGTTTTGTCATTGTGATCCCTCCAAATCTTACATATGTAATAAAAATAGTATAAGAGGATTTTGGAAGAAAGTCAAACAAAAAGAAAAAGAACAGACATTCGATTGTCCTGTACTTTTATTTTATAGTCTGATATAATGACAGAAGAAACAGATAACAGATTCATAGGAGGAATTTATGGATCATTTTGAATTAGTATCAGAATATGCCCCTACCGGCGACCAGCCCAAGGCTATTGAGAAACTGGTCCAGGGATTTAAAGAAGGAAATCAGTTTGAGACGCTGCTTGGGGTTACCGGCTCCGGCAAGACCTTTACTATGGCAAATGTTATTGCACAGCTAAATAAGCCTACGCTGGTGCTTGCTCACAACAAAACCCTTGCAGCACAGCTTTATGGGGAGTTTAAAGAATTTTTTCCCAATAATGCAGTTGAATACTTTGTGAGCTATTACGATTACTATCAGCCGGAAGCCTATGTTCCTTCCACAGACACCTATATTGCAAAGGATGCTTCCACCAATGACGAAATCGACAAGCTGAGGCTTTCTGCCACAGCGGCTCTTTGTGAACGCAGAGATGTGATCGTGGTTTCTTCAGTATCCTGCATTTACGGATTGGGAGCGCCTCAGGAATTTTTTGATATGATGATTTCTCTTCGTCCGGGAATGGAAAAGGACAGGGATGAGGTAATATGCCAGCTGATCGATATCCAGTATACAAGAAACGAAATGGATTTTCATAGAGGTACCTTCCGGGTAAAAGGGGATGTGCTGGAAATTTTTCCTGCCAATGCTACAGACCGTGCAGTGCGTGTAGAGTTTTTTGGCGATGAGATCGAGCGTATTACAGAAATTGATGTACTGACAGGCGAGATCAAAAATGAGCAGAGCCATGCGGCTATTTTCCCGGCATCTCATTATGTAGTGCCCCAGGAACAGATAAAAAGAGCCGCGGATGCCATCCTTGCAGAAATGAAGGAGCAGGTGGATTACTTTAAAAGTGAAGATAAGCTGATCGAAGCCCAGAGAATTGCGGAACGGACAAATTTCGATGTGGAAATGATGAAGGAAACAGGATTTTGCTCCGGTATTGAAAACTATTCCCGGCATCTGACCGGACTGGCTCCGGGCCAGCCGCCCTATACCCTTATGGATTACTTTAAAGACGATTTTCTTCTTATTATTGATGAGTCCCATAAGACAGTTTCACAGGTGGGAGGAATGTACGCCGGAGATCAGAGCAGGAAACAGACCCTTGTGGATTATGGCTTTCGTCTTCCATCGGCCAAGGATAACCGTCCTTTGAGTTTTGAGGAGTTTGAGGGAAAACTGGATCAGGTTATGTTTGTTTCTGCTACACCGGGAGTTTATGAGGCAGAACATGAACTGCTTCGTGCAGAGCAGATCATCCGCCCGACAGGCCTGCTTGATCCAAAGGTAGAAGTACGTCCGGTAGAAGGGCAGATTGATGACCTGATCGGAGAGGTTAATAAAGAAGTCGAAAAAGGGCATAAGATCCTGATCACTACGCTGACAAAGAGAATGGCAGAGGATCTGTCTGCTTACATGAAAGACGTGGGAATCCGTGTCCGTTATCTTCATTCGGATATTGATACTCTGGAACGGGCGGAGATCATCCGGGATATGCGTTTGGATGTATTTGATGTGCTGGTAGGCATCAATCTTTTGAGAGAGGGACTGGATATTCCCGAGATTACTCTGGTGGCGATCCTGGATGCTGACAAGGAGGGATTTCTCCGTTCAGAGGTTTCTCTGATCCAGACCATTGGACGAGCTGCCAGAAACAGTGAGGGACATGTGATCATGTATGCGGACGTGATGACAGACTCCATGAAAAATGCGATTCGTGAAACAGAGCGCCGCCGCGGAATTCAGGAAGCATATAATAAAGAGCATGGAATTACTCCTACTACCATCAAAAAGGCGGTTCGCGACCTGATCACGGTATCCAGGGCGGTAGCGGAAACAGAAGTGAAGCTGAAAAAGGATCCGGAATCTATGAACCGCAAGGAATTGCTTAAACTGATTGCACAGGTGGAGAAACAGATGCGGGCAGCAGCGGCAGACCTGAACTTTGAACAGGCGGCAGAGCTGAGAGACAAGATGCTGGATTTAAAGCGAAATCTTCAGGAACTGGAGAACTGATATAAATAAAAACTCCGTATATAAAAGACAGACATGACAGAGGATAAGATTCTGTGCCGTCTGTCTTTTTTTGCCGAACAAAAAAGATTTTTATAAAAATACATCTTATCCCTTGACAAAAGATTTTAACGGTGCTATCTTAACAATGTAGATGTTAGCACTCCTTGAAATCGAGTGCTAACAAAAACAGAAGGAAAGGAGCTGAGGGCGTGGAAGATAATTTGACAGATCGTAAAAAGAAAATTCTGAAGGCGATCATCAAAACCTACATGGAAACAGGAGAACCGGTTGGATCCAGAACGATTTCCAAGTATACGGATCTGAATGTCAGCTCAGCAACAATCCGAAATGAAATGTCGGACCTGACAGATTTAGGCTACATTATACAGCCCCATACATCAGCGGGAAGAATCCCTTCTGATAAAGGTTATCGCTTATATGTAGATGAGCTGATGCAGGAAAAGGAAGATGAGATCGAAGAAATACGTAATCTGATGATCGAGAAGACAGACAAGATGGAAAAGGTCCTGAAAAATGTGGCCAAGGTTCTTGCTTCCAACACCAATTACGCTACGATGATCTCCGTTCCGCAGTACAGTGGAAGTAAGCTGAAATTCATCCAGCTTTCACGAGTCAATGAACTGCAGCTGGTGGCTGTGGTGGTTTGCGAGGGAAATGTGATCCGAAATCAGATTATAGATCTGGATGAGGAGATGGATGATGAGACGATCCTGAAATTGAATCTGCTTTTGAATACCAATCTGAACGGCCTTCCTATTCAGGATATTAATCTGGGTATGATCGCAAGGCTGAAGGAGCAGGCAGGAATCCACAGCGGACTTGTTGCAAGAGTGCTGGATGCTGTTGCCGCAACGATTCAGGTGGATGAAGATGATTTGGAGATTTACACTTCAGGCGCTACAAACTTCTTTAAGTATCCGGAGCTTTCTGATAAGCAGAGAGCCACCGAACTGATATCAACCTTTGAAGAAAAACAGCAGCTTGCGGATCTGGTGAAGGAACATATGTCAGACTCTGAAAACACTGGGGTTCAGGTGTATATAGGAGATGAACTTCCGATCCCTACAATGAAAGACTGCAGTGTAGTAACTGCAACGTATGAGCTGGGAGAAGGGATGCACGGTACCATTGGTATTGTAGGTCCGAAACGAATGGATTATGAAAATGTTGTAAACAATCTGAAAACCCTGAAAGTTGAATTGGATCAGGTATTCAGAAAGAATAAAAATGATAATGATGACAGCCAGTAGGTGAAGATAGAAAGGTGGTAGAAAAAGCGTGGCAGAAGAAATGAAAAACACGTCTGAGGTGCAGGAGGATACAGAACAGGTTGTTTCTGAAAACGAAACTGCAGCAGAAGTGCAGGAGGATTCACCGGAAGCCACAGCCGGAGAGGAAACTGCTGAAGAGGTTCCGGAAGGAAAGGAAGAGGCAGAGGAAAAAACAGAAGGAAAGGCGAAAACCTCTTTTTTCGGCAAAAAGAAAAAAGATAAAAAGGATCAGCAGATTGAAGAGCTGACAGATCGTCTGAAACGAAGCATGGCAGAATTTGATAATTTCCGTAAGCGTACAGAGAAAGAAAAATCCAGTATGTATATTGTGGGAGCAAAAGAAATTATTGAGAACATGCTTCCTGTAGTGGATAATTTTGAGAGAGGTCTTGCACAGGCTCCGGAAGGAGATGCATTTGCCGAAGGTATGCAGATGATCTACAAACAGCTTATGACAACACTGGAAGGACTGGGAGTAGAGGTGATCGAAGCTGTAGGCAAAGAATTTAATCCGGACTTCCATAATGCTGTAATGCATGTGGAGGATGAAGAAGCCGGCGAGAATATTATTGTAGAAGAGTTTCAGAAGGGCTACACCTATAAAGGATTTGTAGTCAGACACAGTATGGTAAAGGTTGCTAATTAAGGAGGATAAATTATCATGGGAAAAATTATTGGTATTGACTTAGGAACAACAAACAGCTGCGTAGCAGTTATGGAAGGTGGTCAGCCCACCGTTATCGCAAACACAGAAGGCGCAAGAACAACACCGTCTGTAGTTGCTTTTACAAAAACAGGAGAGCGTCTGGTAGGTGAGCCTGCAAAACGTCAGGCAGTTACCAATGCAGAGAAAACAATCTCTTCTATTAAAAGAGAAATGGGATCCGATTATCGTGTGACAATCGATGATAAAAAATACTCTCCGCAGGAGATTTCTGCGATGATCCTTCAGAAGCTGAAAAAAGATGCTGAGGGATATCTTGGAGAAAGTGTAACAGAAGCGGTTATCACAGTACCGGCATATTTCAATGACGCACAGCGTCAGGCAACCAAGGACGCAGGTAAGATCGCAGGCCTTGACGTAAAACGTATCATCAACGAGCCTACAGCAGCAGCTCTGGCATATGGTCTTGATAACGAAAAAGAGCAGAAGATCATGGTATATGACCTTGGCGGCGGTACTTTCGACGTTTCCATCATTGAGATCGGTGACGGCGTTATCGAGGTTCTTTCTACAGCAGGCAACAACCGTCTTGGCGGTGATGACTTCGACCAGAAGATCACAGACTACATGCTTTCTGAGTTCAAGAGAACTGAGGGTGTAGATCTTTCCAATGACAAAATGGCTCTTCAGAGACTGAAAGAAGCAGCTGAAAAAGCAAAGAAAGAGCTTTCTTCTGCAACAACAACAAACATCAACCTTCCGTTCATTACTGCTACAGCAGAAGGACCGAAGCATTTTGATATGAACCTTACAAGAGCAAAATTTGACGAACTGACACATGATCTTGTTGAAAAGACAGCAGAGCCGGTACGCCGTGCACTTTCTGATGCAGGCATCAGCGCTTCTGAGCTTGGTCAGGTGCTTCTGGTAGGCGGATCCACACGTATCCCGGCTGTACAGGACAAAGTAAAACAGATCACAGGCAAAGAGCCGAGCAAATCTCTGAACCCGGATGAGTGTGTTGCACTTGGTGCTTCTGTACAGGGCGGTAAACTTGCAGGTGATGCAGGCGCAGGCGATATCCTTCTTCTGGATGTTACTCCACTGTCTCTTTCTATTGAGACTATGGGTGGAATCGCAACTCGTCTGATCGAGAGAAACACAACTATCCCGACAAAGAAGAGCCAGATCTTCTCTACAGCAGCAGATAATCAGACAGCTGTAGATATCAACGTAGTACAGGGTGAGCGTCAGTTTGCAAGAGACAATAAATCCCTTGGCCAGTTCCGTCTGGATGGAATCCCGCCAGCACGTCGTGGTGTTCCGCAGATCGAGGTTACTTTTGATATTGATGCCAATGGTATCGTTAATGTATCCGCTAAGGATCTTGGAACAGGAAAAGAACAGCACATTACTATTACAGCAGGCTCCAATATGTCTGATTCCGAAATCGACAAGGCTGTTAAAGAAGCAGCAGAATTTGAGGCTCAGGATAAGAAACGTAAAGAAGCAATTGATACAAGAAATAATGCAGATTCTATGGTATTCCAGGTTGAGAACGCTTTGAAAGAAGCTGGTGATAAACTGGATGCAAACGACAAAGCGGCGGTAGAGGCTGACCTGAACGCATTGAAAGATCTTCTTTCCCAGACTGCAAATGCAGAGCTGACAGATGCACAGGTTGCTGATATCAAGGCAGCACAGGAGAAGATGATGGAAAGCGCTCAGAAACTGTTCCAGAAGATGTATGAGCAGACACAGCAGGGCGGCGGTCAGGCTGGTTCGGACATGGGCAACATGGGCGGCGGAGCTTCCCAGGGAGGAAATGAAGCCGGATATGGTGATGATGTAGTAGACGCAGACTATAAAGAAGTCTGATAGAAAGCATAGGAAAGAGAAACAATGGCTGATAAAAGAGATTACTATGAAGTCCTGGGGGTTGCCAAAAACGCCAGTGACGCAGACCTGAAAAAAGCATATCGAAAATTAGCCAAAAAATATCACCCGGATGTAAATCCGGGTGATAAAGATGCTGAGGCAAAATTTAAAGAAGCCACAGAAGCATACGGCATTTTAAGTGATCCGGATAAAAGAAGACAGTATGACCAGTTTGGCCATGCAGCCTTTGAAAATGGCGGAGGCGGTGCAGGAGGCTTCGGCGGATTTGATTTTAACGGCGCAGATATGGGTGATATCTTTGGCGATATTTTCGGCGATCTGTTCGGAGGAGGCAGCAAAAGGCGGGCAAACAATGGTCCTATGAGAGGCGCTAACCTTCGTGCGCGGGTAAATATTACCTTTGAAGAGGCTGTATTTGGATGCGAAAAGGAACTGGAAATTGTCCTGAAAGATGAATGTACTGTTTGTCATGGAACCGGGGCAAAGCCTGGAACACAGCCGGTAACCTGTCCGAAATGTAACGGTGAGGGACAGATTGTCTATACCCAGCAGTCCATGTTCGGTATGGTACGTAATGTACAGACATGTCCGGAGTGCGGTGGTTCAGGAAAGGTGATCAAAGAAAAATGTACTTCCTGTCATGGAACCGGTTATACCTCTTCCAGAAAGAAGATCCAGGTATCTATTCCGGCAGGTATTGATAACGGACAGAGTATCCGTATTCGTGAGAAAGGTGAACCGGGAACCAACGGCGGCCCCAGAGGAGATCTTCTTGTAGAAGTGAATATTGCCCGTCATCCGATCTTCCAGAGACAGGATATGAATATATTCTCCTCTGCACCGATTACTTATGCACAGGCAGCTCTTGGCGGGGACGTTCACATCAGTACTGTGGACGGAGATGTCGTTTATGAGGTGAAGCCTGGAACACAGACAGATACCCGTATCCGTCTGAAAGGAAAAGGCGTTCCGTCACTGAGAAACAAGAATGTGCGCGGAGATCATTATGTAACGCTTGTGGTTCAGGTTCCGACTAATCTGAATGATGAGGCAAAAGAAGCTCTGCGTAAATTTGACGAAGCCTGCGGAAATAAGACGGCAGGAACAAAAAACAGCGGTTCTGAAAAAACAGAAAAAAAGAAAAAGAGCTTTATGGATAAACTGAAAGAGACTTTTGAGGAATAAAAAAGCTTTTGGGGAAAAGAGGGTAAATCCTCTTTTCTTTTTTTGTATTTTCATGTATGATAGAGTGCGAGATAGTATTTACTGTTCGGTCTATGGATAAGAACAGTCCATTTTTACAGAGTAAAAACAGGAGAAATTGTTATGAAGTGGAAAAAATTTAAAATAAAAACAATAACAGAAGCAGAAGATGTGATCATCAGCACCTTGTATGACATTGGATTTGAAGGTGCTCAGATTGAGGATAATGTGCCTCTTACCGCTATGGAAAAGGAGCAGATGTTTGTGGATATCCTTCCCCAGATGAATGAGGATGACGGTACGGCATATCTCAGCTTTTTCGTAGAGGAAACAGAAGATGGAAAGCTTCTGAAAAATGAACAGGAAACAGATGCGGAAACGATCATCAAAGAGGTGGAAAGAGAACTGGCGGAGCTTCGTACTTTTATGGACATCGGAGAAGGGACTATCGAAGTCAGTGAAACGGAAGATATTGATTGGATTAACAACTGGAAGCAGTATTTTAAACAGTTTTATGTAGACGATATTCTGATCGTTCCCTCCTGGGAGGAAGTAAAGGAAGAAGATAAGAGTAAGATGATCCTTCATATCGACCCAGGTACTGCGTTTGGTACCGGAATGCATGAGACCACTCAGCTGGTGATCCGCCAGCTGAAAAAATATGTGAAAGAAGGCTGTGAGCTTCTTGATGTAGGAACCGGAAGCGGTATCCTCGGCATTACGGCTCTGAAGCTGGGAGCAGGACATGTAGTAGGAACAGACTTGGATCCATGTGCAGTTCCGGCAGTTCAGGAGAATAAAGAAGCAAATCAGATTCCGGATAAAGATTTTGACATGATGATCGGAAATATCATTGATGATAAAGAGGTGCAGGACCAGGTGGGATATGAGAAGTACGACATCGTGGCAGCGAATATTCTGGCGGATGTTCTGGTACCTCTGACTCCGGTTATCGTCCATCAGATGAAAAAAGGCGCTTATTATATCACTTCGGGAATTCTTGATGTTAAGGAAACGGTCGTAACGGAAGCTGTAAAAAAAGCAGGACTTACTCTTGTTGAGGTGACAAAACAGGGTGAATGGGTATCTGTTACAGCAAGAAAGGACTGATCCATGCAGAGATTTTTTGTAGAACCCTGTCAGATTGATGAACCTGCTCATCGGATCCACATTACAGGAACAGATGTAAATCATATTGTTAATGTTTTGAGGATGAAGCCCGGCGAGGAACTGTGGATCAGCGACGGGGAGAAAAAAGAATATCATTGCAGGATTGAATCAGCTGCGTCTGATGAAGTTTGTCTCCATATCCTTTATGCCCAGGAACCAGATTATGAACTGCCAAATAAGATTTATCTTTTCCAGGGACTGCCTAAGTCAGATAAGATGGAACTGATCATTCAGAAAGCAGTAGAACTGGGAGCTTTTGAGATTATTCCTGTGGAAACGAAAAGATGCGTGGTTCGTTTGGATGGAAAAAAAGCTGCAAAAAAAGTGGAAAGATGGCAGCAGATCGCAGAAAGCGCAGCCAAACAGTCAAAACGTATGCTTGTGCCGTCTGTTCATTCTGTTATGAATTTCAAAGAGGCAATTGCTTATGCTGAAGAGATGAATGTCCGCCTGATTCCTTACGAACTGGCAAAAGGTATGGCAGAGACGAAAGAAATCATAAAGCAGATACAGCCGGGACAGTCCATAGGGATTTTTATCGGACCGGAAGGCGGATTTGAGGAAAGTGAAGTGGATATTGCTGTAAATTCAGGAGCGGTTCCCATTACTTTAGGAAAACGGATTCTTCGTACAGAGACTGCCGGACTTGCAATCCTGTCAGTTCTGATGTTCCAGCTGGAGCAATGATCATAAATCGTTTACAGAGCATGTAAAAATAAAGGGAGTATTGATTGAACATGGAAGTATATTTTGATAATTCTGCAACTACCAGATGCTACGATTCTGTAAAAGATATTGTTATCAGGACTATGACAGAGGATTTTGGAAACCCGTCTGCCATGCATCTGAAAGGAGTAGAAGCTGAAAAATATGTAAAGGATTCCGCAGCCCAGCTGGCACGGATACTGAAAGTACAGGAAAAAGAAATCCTGTTTACGTCAGGAGGAACAGAATCAGATAACCTTGCTCTGATCGGAGGAGCAATGGCAAATAAACGGAGCGGAAACCATATTATTACCACAGCAGTGGAACATCCGGCAGTAAGCCAGCCGGTGCTGTTTCTTCAGGAACAGGGATTTGAAGTTACTTATCTTCCGGTTGACAGCCGCGGTGTTGTAAAGCTGGATGCATTGGAAGCAGTCCTGCGTCCGGATACCATACTGGTGTCGGTTATGTTTGTAAATAATGAAGTAGGCGCAGTGATGCCTGTGGAGGAGATCAGCAGGCGTATCCGGGAAAAAAGCCCGAAAGCACTGTTTCATGTGGATGCGATCCAGGCATTTGGAAAATACAGGATCTATCCGAAAAAAATGGGAATAGATCTTCTTTCTGTCAGCAGCCATAAGATCCATGGTCCGAAAGGTGTGGGTTTCCTTTATATAAGTGAAAAGGCAAAAATCCAGCCGCAGATTCTTGGGGGCGGCCAGCAGAGCGGAATGCGTTCCGGTACAGACAATGTTCCGGGAATTGCCGGATTAGGAGTGGCAGCAGAAGAAATATATCGTAATCTGGATGCGAATGTGGAAAAAATGTATTGCTTAAAAGAGCATATTGCAAAAGGGCTGGCAAAGATCCCGGATATCCGTATGAATGGAATGGATCTAAGAGAAGGGGCGCCTCAGATCTTAAGTATCAGTGTTATGGGGGTACGAAGCGAAGTGCTTCTTCATTCTCTGGAAGAAAGAGGTATTTTTATATCAGCAGGCAGCGCATGCTCCAGCCATAAGCGCAAGCCAAGCAGCACTCTGGCAGCAATGGGAATGCCGAAGGATCAGATAGAGAGTACAGTGCGCCTTAGCTTTTCAGAAGAAAATACTGTGGAAGAGGCTGATTATTTTCTTCAGGTAATGGAAGAAATAGTTCCTATGCTGCGGAGATATTCCAGAAGATAAAAATTTAAAAAGATAAAATTAAGAAGCATAAAGGAGAAAAATTATGATTTTTCATGCATTTCTGATTAAATATGCGGAAATTGCCATCAAAGGAAAGAACCGGTATCTTTTTGAGGATGCCCTGGTAAAACAGATGCGTCTGGCTCTGGAACCTGTAGATGGAGAGTTCCGTGTGATCAAAGAACAGGGAAGAGTATATGTGCTCTGTCCTGAAGAATATGATTTTGATGAGGCGGTAGAAGCGCTTCAGTGTGTATTTGGCATAGTGGGAATCAGTCCGGTTGTAATTTATGAGGATCAGGGACTGGAACAGATGGGAAAAGATGTAGTCAGCTATATGAGAAACCGCTATCCGGAATTTTCCGGGACTTTTAAGGTTTATACCAGAAGAGCAAAAAAATCTTATCCGGTCAATTCCATGGAGGTCAGTGCACATCTGGGAGGTCTGATCCTGGACGAGTTTCCAGAGGCATCTGTAGATGTTCATAATCCTCAGATGACACTTTCTGTAGAAATCAGAGATAAGATCTATGTTTATTCAGAAACCATTCCGGGACCGGGAGGAATGCCTGTGGGAACAAACGGCAAGGCAATGCTTCTTCTTTCCGGTGGAATTGACAGTCCGGTGGCAGGCTATATGATCGCCAAGCGCGGTGTAAAGATCGATGCGGTATATTTTCATGCACCGCCGTATACCAGTGAACGGGCAAAACAGAAAGTAGTGGATCTGGCTAAGCTGGTTGCGCGCTACAGCGGTCCGATCCGTCTTCATGTGGTGAATTTTACAGATATCCAGCTGTATATTTATGACCAGTGTCCTCATGAAGAACTGACCATTATCATGCGGCGTTATATGATGCGTATTGCAGAGCATTTTGCGAAAGAATCAGGCTGTCTTGGTCTGATCACAGGAGAAAGCATCGGACAGGTGGCAAGTCAGACGCTTCAGAGTCTTGCAGCTACCAACGAAGTATGCACACTTCCTGTTTATCGTCCTGTAATCGGATTTGATAAGCAGGAAATTGTAGAGATTTCCAGAAAGATAAATACTTTTGAAACTTCTATCCAGCCTTTTGAAGACTGCTGTACGATTTTTGTGGCAAAACATCCGGTAACAAAACCAAACTTAAATGTGATCCACAGATCCGAGACAAAACTGGAAGAAAAAATCGATCAGCTTATGGAGGAAGCGTTAGCTTCCACAGAAGTGATTGAGATAAAGTGAAATGAAAAAAGCCGCGGCGTAAGATACGCTGCGGCAAAATAAAAAACTTATTCGATCACATAAGCCTGAACAACAGCAAGGATGGAATCCAGAGTGGTTCCCTCTGCATGAATATTCAGATTTATAGGCTTGGACAAATCCAGGCTGAAGATACCCATGATAGATTTTGCATCAATAACGTATCTTCCGGATACCAAATCAAAATCACAGTCAAATTTACTGATTTCATTTACAAATGCTTTTACTTTATCGATAGAGTTCAAAGATATTTTTAATGTTTTCATAATGGTGCCCTCCTTTAATTAGTTGTATTACAGCTTTTATCTTATACGTCTCATGATAAAAAGTCAAGGGAAAAGCTGTTAAATTTCCATGAAGTGGAAAATATGAGACAATGGAATTTGTAATAAAGATTCTGTTCATGTAAACAGAAGAGACAGTACCAGTGATATTTGAAATAATGACTAGTTGACATAGAAAAAGGAATGACATAAATATGAGTAAAAAAGTTGCGCTTCATAATCTGGGATGTAAGGTGAATGCCTATGAAGTAGAGGCAATGCAGCAGCTTCTGGAGCAGGCAGGATATGAGATTGTGCCTTTTCAGGAGGGAGCAGATGTATACCTGATCAATACCTGTACGGTAACTAATATAGCGGACAGAAAATCAAGACAGATGCTCCATAAAGCAAAAAAAATGAACCCGGATGCTATTGTAGTAGCTACCGGATGTTATGCCCAGACGGATACAGAGAAGCTGAAAGAAGATACATCCGTAGATCTGATCCTTGGAAATAATCAGAAAAATCAGATTGTTCAGGCTCTTGAAGAATTTGAAAAAGAACATGAAAGAGCAGCACGGGTGATAGAAATAAATAAAACAAAAGAATATGAGGAGCTTTCTATTGACCATACGGCAGAACATGTACGGGCATATATTAAAGTGCAGGATGGCTGTAATCAGTTTTGTACTTACTGTATTATTCCTTATGCAAGAGGTAGAGTACGCAGCCGAAGGATCACAGAAATCCTGGAAGAAGTAAGGAATCTTGCTGCAGGCGGATATAAAGAGGTGGTGCTTACCGGTATCCATTTAAGCTCTTATGGTGTGGATTTTAAAGACGAAGATAAAAAAGAAGATCTGCTTTCTTTGATCAGAGCAGTCCATGAGATAGAGGGCATCAAAAGAATTCGTTTGGGATCATTGGAGCCGCGTGTCATTACAGAAGAATTTATGGAAGGGATTTCGGCACTTCCAAAGGTATGCCCCCATTTTCATCTGTCTCTCCAGAGCGGCTGCAATAAGACTCTGAAGGATATGAACCGAAGATACACCGCTGAAGAGTATGCGGAAAAATGTGACCTGATCCGGAAATATTACCAGGCGCCAGCGCTGACCACTGATGTGATAGTAGGATTTCCTCATGAGACAGAAGAAGACTTTATGGAATCCTATGAATTTGTAAGGAATATTCATTTTTATGAGACACATATTTTTAAATATTCCAGACGCCAGGGGACAAAGGCGGCAGCTATGGATGGACAGCTGACAGAAGCTGAAAAGGCAAAACGAAGCGAAAAAATGCTGGAATTACATGAACTCCGTGCCCGGGAATATGAAGAAAATATGATTGGCAGAGAGTTGGAGATTCTGGTCGAAGAAGAGACAGAGATCGATGGAAAAGTTTTTTATCTCAGCCACAGTAGAGAGTATGTAAAGGTCGCTGTAGAAAAACAGGAAGGAATTGGCATAAATGATCTTCTGACAGTCAAAATCACTGATTTTGCCAAGGAGCACATTCTTCTTGGGAAACCGACAGAAAACTCACCTTGTATTTTACGGTGAATTATATTAAAATAGAAAAGAAATAATAGTAAGGACGTGAGAAAAAATGGCAGAAAACAATTTAGGAAATACACAGTATTTCAGGACAAAACCGGATCAGGAACTGGAGGTAAAAGAAGTTTTGGATCTGGTGTACAATGCAATGGATGAAAAAGGATATAATCCGGTCAATCAGATCGTAGGTTATATTATGTCCGGTGATCCAACTTATATTACCAGTCATAAAGGTGCCAGAAGTATGATCATGAAGGTAGAAAGAGATGAACTGGTAGAGGAACTTCTGAATGAATATATCAGAAATCGCTCCTGGGAACGCTGATATGCGTATATTAGGACTGGATTATGGCTCTAAGACCGTAGGTGTGGCAGTCAGTGATCCTTTAGGGCTGACTGCTCAAAAAGTGGAGACCATATGGAGAAAGCAGGAAAACAAGCTTCGAAAGACACTGGCTCGCATAGAAGAACTGGTGGCGGAGTATGGTGTAGAACAGATTGTTGTGGGACTTCCGAAAAACATGAACAATACCCTTGGAGAAAGGGCAGAAAAATCTCTGGAATTTAAGGAAACACTGGAGAGAAGGACGGGTCTGCCTGTGGTCATGTGGGACGAGCGTCTGACAACAATGGAGGCGAACCGTGTTCTTATGGAAGGCGGAGTACGCCGTGAGGACAGAAAAGAGCATCTGGATTCTCTGGCGGCAGTTTTGATCTTGCAGGGATATCTGGATTCTCTGACAAACAGATAAGGATGGCAGAATGGAAAAAATCAGATTTCAGTCCCCGGATGGGACAACAGAAGAGTTTTATGTAGAAGAACAGACAATGATCGCAGGGAAATCATATCTTCTTGTATCAGATTCCCTGGAAGATGAAGCATCTGCCTATATTTTAAAAGATACTTCTTCGGATGAAAGCCCGGAAGCATGTTATGAAATGGTAGAAGAGGAAGAAGAACTGCAGGCAGTTTATAAAGTTTTTGAGCAAATGCTGGAAGATGTAGATCTGGAAATGTAATTTAAAAAATAAATATAAAGATAATATTACCAGTGTCTGCCTGAGGCAGACAAATTGAAAAGGAATGCCTTTGGTATTCCTGAGTTTTCGTGCACAAATTTGTATAGAGCAGCACATAAGTATGGAGGTGCAATGTTTGAAAAGTGAAAATAGTAATATAAAAGAAAAAGATGAAAAACAGAGACGAAACGGAGGAAACCAGAAATCTTCCGATTACAATACAAAAAAACAGGTGACAAAACAGAAAAATAACAGATACAGATCACAGACAAGACAAGGTGGAAAATATACGGATAAACAGCAGAAGCCGATGAATAAAAATGCTGTCAGAAACAATTCTGCCAAAAATTCTGTGAAAAATCCGTCCAGACAGGGAAGACGAAGCCGCAGAACAGGGGAACGTCTGAAAGTGATTCCGTTAGGCGGTCTGGAACAGATTGGAATGAATATTACAGCTTTTGAATATGGAGATAGTATAGTAGTAGTAGACTGCGGACTGTCTTTTCCGGAAGATGATATGCTTGGAATCGATCTTGTTATCCCGGATGTGACATATCTTAAAGATAATATTTCCAAGGTCAAAGGTTTTGTGATCACACATGGACATGAGGATCATATCGGGGCACTGCCTTATGTATTAAAAGAAGTAAATGTACCGATTTATTCCACAAAGCTGACTCTTGGACTGATCACCAACAAATTAAAAGAGCATAATCTGGTACGCTCCACCAAATTAAAAGAGGTGAAGCATGGACAGGTGATCAATCTGGGAGAATTTTCAATTGAATTTATCAAGACAAACCACAGTATACAGGATGCTTCTGCCCTGGCAATTTATTCTCCGGCAGGTATTGTTGTTCATACAGGAGACTTTAAAGTTGACTACACTCCGGTATTCGGAGATGCCATCGATCTGCAGCGCTTTGCGGAAATCGGTAAAAAAGGTGTGCTTGCGTTGATGTGCGACAGTACCAATGCAGAAAGACCAGGGTTTACCATGTCAGAACGTACGGTAGGACGAGTGTTTGATAATCTGTTTAATGAATACCCTTCCAGCAGAATTATCATAGCGACCTTTGCTTCAAATGTAGACCGTGTACAGCAGATCATCAATACGGCATATCGTTTTGGCAGAAAGGTTGCGGTGGAAGGCCGCAGTATGGTCAATGTAATTTCCACAGCATCTGAACTGGGCTATCTTCGGATTCCGGAAAACACACTGATCGAGATCGATCAGGTGAAAAATTATCCGGATGAAAAGGTAGTGCTTATTACCACCGGAAGTCAGGGAGAATCCATGGCTGCATTGTCCAGAATGGCAGCTAATATCCATAAAAAGATCACAATTAAACCAAATGATACCATTATCTTTAGCTCCAATCCGATTCCGGGAAATGAAAAGGCAGTTTCTAAAGTTATCAATGAACTGTATATGAAAGGGGCAAAAGTTATCTTCCAGGACGCACATGTTTCCGGACATGCATGTCAGGAGGAGATAAAACTGATCTATTCTCTGGTACGTCCTAAATATGCAATTCCGGTACATGGAGAATATCGTCATCTGACTGCTCAGAAGCATATTGCAGAGGAACTGGGAATTCCAAAAGAGAATATTTTTATTCTGGCTTCCGGTAATGTTCTTGAACTGGATGAATACAGTGCGCAGGTAACAGGAAGTGTTCAGACAGGCGGAATTCTGGTGGATGGGCTTGGCGTTGGCGATGTAGGAAATATTGTCCTTCGTGACAGACAGCATCTGGCAGAAGATGGAATCATGATTGTTGTAATGACACTGGAACGTCACAGTAATGTGGTACTGGCAGGTCCGGATATTGTATCCAGAGGATTTGTCTATGTAAGAGAATCTGAAGATCTGATGGTTCATGCAAAGGAAGTGGTGGAACAGGCTCTGGAATCCTGTATGGACAGAAATATTACAGACTGGGGCAAGATCAAGCTTGTAGTCAAAGATGCAGTGGGCGATTATCTTTGGAAACGTACCAAGAGAAGACCGATGATATTGCCGATCATTATGGAGGCCTGATAATGGACGGGATTAACAGGAATATCCATATGCTGATCCAGTCTGTAAGAAAAAGCAGTGTTTATAAGGAGTACAGATTTCAGGAGGAAATCCTGAACCAGAATCCGGAGCTGGCGGAACGAGTCCGTCAGTTCCGGGCTGATAATTTCCGTCTTCAAAATGAGGAGGACAGGAGTAATATGTTTCATCTTGCCGAAGTACTTTCCAGAGAATCCGAAGAGCTTCGCCGCATTCCGCAGGTAAACGCATATCTGGATGCAGAACTGGATCTTTGCAGGATGCTGCAGAGGATATGCAGGACATTGACAGAAGGTATTGAGATGGATATTCCGCCGCTGTAAAGCTGGCGGCCAGTAAGGAGGATTACATGGGAGATACAAGAGACCGTGTAGGGAAGGCAGGCGTGTTTGTTGCAGGCGGTGCGTTCAGGATCGCCCTGTATGTCTGCATTGTTGTTTTGATCATCTGGATCGGAAGAGTGTCCTATCAGTTTGGACATGACATTTTTGACCAGCATCCAATGAGTCCGGGTGAAGGACAGGAGATCACGGTAGTCATTAAGGAAGATGATTCTGTGTATGATATTGCTAAAACTTTAGAAAGCAAAGGACTCATAGAGGATGCGAAGGTGTTTTGGGTTCAGGAAAAACTGTCTAATTATAAAGGAAAAATGAAACCGGGAACTTATCTTCTCAGCACAGCATATGAACCTGCAAGACTTATGGCGATCATTTCCGGTGATGCAGAGCAGGAGGTAATAGAGCAGTGATCGTAGAGGAGAGGATGAGAACTTATATCAATTCTCTTGATCCGGGAAATACAGAGTTTCTGGAAAAGCTGGAAAAAGATGCTCTTTCTTCAGGAGTTCCTATTATCCGCAGAGAGATGCAGAGCTTTATAAAGGTACTTTTGGCTGTAAAAAAGCCAAAGCGTATTTTGGAGGTGGGGACAGCCATAGGCTTCTCCACACTTCTTATGTGCGAGTATGGTCTTCCAGATCTTGAAATCACTACAATAGAAAATTATGAAAAAAGAATTCCTGTTGCCAAAGAAAATTTTCTCAAAGCAGGAAGGAACCGGCAGATCACGTTACTGGAAGGTGATGCCGGGAAGATCCTGAAAGAACTGGAAGGGGAATATGATCTTATTTTTATGGATGCAGCTAAAGGGCAGTATATCCATTGGCTGGAGGATGTGATCAGGCTTCTGGCGCCGGAAGGAATTCTTCTTTCAGATAATGTACTTCAGGAAGGCGAGCTTATTGAATCGCATTATCTGGTAGAGCGGAGAAACAGAACCATCTATAAAAGGATGAGAGAATATCTTTATACACTGAAACATGATAAACGTCTTATGACCAGTATACTTCCATTGGGAGATGGAGCAGCCCTCAGTATAAAAATGCCACTGGATCCGATGACCATGGACAAGGAGGAAATATGAGAAAAATAGAATTACTGGTACCTGCCAGCAGTCTGGAGGTTTTGAAGATTGCAGTAATCTTTGGTGCAGACGCAGTATATATTGGAGGAGAAGCTTTTGGACTTCGTGCAAAAGCCAAAAATTTCTCACATGAGGATATGAAAGAGGGAATTGATTTTGCTCATGAGCATGGAGTAAAGGTTTATGTAACAGTCAATATCCTGGCACATAATGAAGATCTTCCGGGAGTACGTGAATATCTTCAGGAATTAAAGGAATTAAAGCCGGATGCGCTGATCATTGCAGATCTGGGAATTTTCACCTATGCAAGGGAAATATGTCCGGAGATAGAATGCCATATCAGTACTCAGGCAAATAACACAAACTATGAAACTTATCGTTTCTGGTATCAGCTGGGGGCAAAGCGTGTGGTGACAGCCAGAGAGCTTTCTCTGGATGAGATAAGAGAAATACGTGCGCATATTCCGGAGGATATGGAAATAGAAACTTTTGTCCATGGCGCTATGTGTATTTCTTATTCCGGACGCTGTCTTCTCAGCAATTATCTGGTAGGAAGAGATGCTAACAGAGGCGCATGTACACATCCGTGCCGCTGGAAATACTCAATAGTGGAGGAGTCCAGACCGGGTGAGTATATGCCTGTTTTTGAAAATGAGAGGGGAACCTATATTTTTAATTCCAAGGATCTTTGTATGATCGAGCATATGGATGATATCCTTACCTGCGGCATTGACAGTCTTAAGATCGAGGGGCGTATGAAAACTGCTCTTTATGTAGCGACTGTTGCCAGAACATATAGAAAAGCAATTGATGATTATATGGAAGCTCCGGAAAAATACCATGCAAATATGGAATGGTATAAGGAACAGATATCTAATTGTACTTACCGTCAGTTTACAACTGGATTTTTCTATGGAAAGCCGGATGAAAATACGCAGATTTACGATAATAACACATATGTGAAGGAATATACTTATCTGGGATATGCAGAAGAAATTGATGAAAATGGTCTGGTCCATATTACTCAGAGAAATAAATTTTCGGTAGGGGAGACTATTGAGATCATGAAACCTGACGGGCGGAATCTTACTGCCGTTGTCAGGGCAATCTATGATGAAAACGGAGTTTCTGTGGAGAGCGCGCCCCATCCTCAGCAGAAACTTGCTGTAGATCTGGGCGCAGAGGCAGAAAAATATGATCTGCTGAGAAGAGCAGAAATGTAAAAGAAAAAAGGGATGCTGCCGGATCCGTCGGGAGAAGGCGATATCCCTTTTCCTTATGTCTGCTCCTGAAAAAGCTGACGCAGTTTTTTTAGCGCGTTTTTTTCGATCCTGGATACATAGGATCGGCTGATATGAAGTTTTTGGGCAATGATCTTCTGTGTTTGTTCAGGAATACCGTAGAGACCATAACGCAGACAGATAACCTGATATTCTCTGGGAGTAAGAGCAGAATCCAGAGATGCAAGCAGAAAACGGATATCCTGACGGGCTGCATAGGCATCTACAATATCTACAGGCGGGCTTTCGATAATATCCAGGAGGCTGATTTCATTCCCTTCTTTGTCAGTGCCGATTGGTTCATATAATGAAACTTCCCGGGAATGCTTTTTTCTGGAGCGCAGCATCATAAGAAGCTCATTATCAATACATCGTGCGGCATAGGTGGAAAGTCTGGCAGATTTTGCCTGGTCAAAGGTGGAGACTGCCTTGATCAGTCCGATGGTTCCAATAGAGATCAGATCGTCCAGATCCTCCTCAGGACCCTGATATTTTTTGACCACATGAGCCACAAGACGGAGATTCCGCTCGATCAGAATATTTTTTGCCTCCAAATCTCCCTCCTGGAAGCGTTGAAGGTAGTACTTTTCTTCGGCTGATGTCAGAGGTTTCAGGAAAGTCTTCAAGTCTTCACCTCAAAGGGGATTTCATTATAGTCTATGTCCGGGACAAGAAGTTCGTGCTTTTCCATCAAAAAGAAGCTGGTTCTTGACGGAAATTAGAATGAAATATATACTTGAAGATATAAAAATCGTATAGAGCAGAGAATGATACCTGTATAAAGGAGGTTGCAATATGAAGGTATTGAATTTTGGATCATTGAATCTGGATTATGTGTATCAGGTAGAAAGTATTTTGATCCCAGGGGAAACGCAGGCCTCAAAAGACAGAAAGACATTCTGCGGAGGAAAGGGACTGAATCAGTCGATTGCTCTGGCAAAAGCGGGGATTCCGGTCTATCATGCGGGAATGATTGGAGAAGAAGGCGATATTCTTCTGGAAACATGTCGGGATAATGGTGTAAATACAGAGTTTATCCGCAAGATACAGGGACCCAGCGGACATACAGTGATCCAGGTGGATAAGGATGGACAAAACTGTATACTTCTGTTTGGAGGAGCCAACAGAAGTATCACGAGAGAATTTGTGGATCAGGTACTGGAGAATTTTGAAAAGGAGGATCTTATCCTGCTTCAGAATGAGATCAGTGAACTGGATTATGTTATTGACAGAGCATATGAAAAAGGAATGACGATCATCCTGAATCCGTCTCCTTATGACAAAGGGCTGGAAAAATGTGACCTTTCAAAGGTGAGTCTGTTTTTGGTAAATGAGATTGAAGGATATCAGATTACAGGTGAAAAAGAACCGGATAAAATCCTTTCCAGGATAAAAGAAATTTATCCTGATGCACGGGTAGTACTGACTCTGGGCGGAGACGGATCTGTTTTTCAGGATCATACAGGAATTTACCGTCAGGGGATCTACAAGGTAAAAGCAGTAGATACTACTGCAGCAGGAGATACATTTACGGGATATTTTATTTCTTCTCTGATAGACGGGCTTCCGGTGGAAGAAGGATTGAAGCTGGCAGCGAAAGCCTCAGCCATTGCAGTGTCAAGACCGGGTGCGACAGCTTCTATTCCTATGAAGGAAGAAGTTTTAAACACCATATTGTAAATAGAAACACTAGATAAAAGGACAAAAAGGTGAACCATATTGAAAAAAAAGATTGAACAAATACTCAGCGGAAAATTCAGATACGAAGAACCGGAGCTCCTTTTTTCTCAGGAGAGACTGGAAATTTCTTTGAAGGCAGGAGATGCTGTCAGAGGAGAGCTTTATCTGGGAACGGAAGATGATGAAAAAATCCAGGGCTACATAACCTCCTCACATCGAAGATTTGTACCTGGAGCCGGAAAATTTTCAGGGACAACTGTATGTATTCCCTATGGCGCAGATGGAAGCGGCATGCTGCCAGGTGATGTCTGCAGTGGCTGGCTGTGTATTACCTCCAGCATAGGGGAGTATAAGATACCGTTTGAAATAAAAGCAGAAAAAGAGAGTTTTCAGGGCGCCGCAGGAGAATTAAACGATATGGAGAATTTTCGGAAAATCGCAAAAAAAGATTTCCGAAAAGCATATCACCTTTTTACCGGCAGTTGCTTTTCTGCAATGCTGGGTCAGGCTGAAGAAAAACAAAAAGCTCTTTTTATGGGACTTTCACAGCAGCCCGTTACCTACCAGCATCTGGAAGAATTTTTTATTGCCCTGAAGGAAAAGGAGCCTGTTTCAATTTCTCTGAAAACTGTGAAAAATGAATTTTATGAGCTTACAGAGCCAATGCAGGAATCCTTTGATATCCAAAGGAGCGGATGGGGACATTTAAGGCTTGATATAGAAGCAGTAGGTGATTTTCTGGAGGTAGAACATCATGTAGTGACCCAGGAGGATTTTATTGGAAGCACCTGCCATATTGAATATGTACTTCATGTGGATCGGCTTAAAGAGGGAAACCAGGTCGGACAGATCATAGTAAGCAGTCCGTATCAGAAACTTGTGTATGAGGTGATGGCTTCCCGTGGACCCCGTGTAAGAGTAGACGTACGGGCAGAAGAAAAGCGCCACAGAATTGCATTGATCAAAGATTACCTGGAATATCGGGAAGGCAGGATGGACTTTAATACCTGGATCGGAAGCAGCCATTTTATTTTGAATCAGCTTCATGCATCAGGATGCGATTATCCGGATTATCAGATGTATGAAGCCTATATCGATCATCTGGAAGGCAAAGATGCAGAAGCTGCTGAGATTCTGAAAAAATATGAGAATAAGGAGTTTTCCAGGGAGGAGCTGGAGCTTGCGGGGATTTACCTGTATCTTTGCAGCGCAGTGGGACTGTACAGAGATAAGACTCAGGCAGTATGGAGAATCCAGAATTTTCATATGCAGAAAGCAGATAGTTTTCAGCTTTTGTGGCTTCTGCTCCAGATGGACGGCGGATATAAAAAACTTCCGTCCGAAGCCATTTTTATGATGGAGGAGCAGTTCGAGAGAGGATGTACCAGTCCGCTTTTATATATGGAGGCATGGCAGTGGATCAGCAGAGATATTTCATTGTTCCACAGACTCAGTCCTTTCTGGATCCAGGTGTTTCGGTTTGCAGGAAGACGGAAACTTCTTACAGAAGAACTGGTTATGCGTCTTGCTTATCTTTCAGGTTATGAAAAGAACTTTTCAGGAAGTCTTTATCATGCTCTGGAGGCTGGATACGAACAGTTTCCTTCCGAAGATGTGCTGGAGGCCATCTGTAAATATATCATGAAGGGAAATCCAAGGAAACCTGAGTACTTTCGGTGGTTTTCCCTGGCAGTGCAGCAGGGGCTCAGACTTACCAGACTTTATGAATACTATGTGGAAACAATGGATATCACTTATCAGAGAGAGCTTCCAAAACCACTTTTAATGTATTTTAATTATAATGACAAATCACTTGGGGACAGCAGGCGTGCTTTTGTATATGCAAGCGTGATCACATATAAGGAAAAGGAACCGCTGATTTACGAAGGCTATAAGGAAACAATGGAAAAATTTGCCCGACGCAAGCTGGCGGAAGGTCAGATGGATGAAAATTATGCGGTTCTCTATCAGGAATTTCTGTTTGATCCGCAAAATACGGCAGACGCAGAACTGCTTGCCCGGAACTTGTTTACCTGCCGTCTTTACTGTGATGATAAAAAAATCCGTCAGGTCATTGTCTGCCACAGTCAGATGAAGAAAGAAGAAATTTATCCGTGTGTAAAAGGTGTGGCATACCCAAGGATCTATACGGAAGATGCAGTGATCCTCTTTCAGGATGATAAACAGCGCAGATATGCTTCTACAATCCATTACAACTTGAAAAAACTTAACGATGACGAGGCTGCGGCTTTAAAGGTATTAAAGCTTGGAACAGAGGAACCGGGAGTACTGCTCCATCACTGTGAAAAAACGGGAATGAATGAAGAGACCCTGGGATATTTTTGTAAAATCACAGACTCTCCGGCTTATTCAGATCAATATAAAGAGAAAATAAGAAAACAGCTGCTTGATTATTATGCGGAAAATGTTCAGGGAGATGAGCTGGATCATTATCTGCAGAAAATGGATTATAGAAAATATATAGCAGTTGACCGTCCAAAACTTCTGAAAGTGCTGATCGGCCGCAGAATGTTCCGCCAGGCAATGGCGCTTGTGGAAGAATACGGATATGAAGGTTTGGATTTGGGGTGCCTGCTGAAGCTTACCAGCCGTATGATACTGAAGGCTGATATGACAGAAGATGATGAACTTCTGGCTCTTGCTTCGGAAGTTTACCGGCAGGGCAAGTATGATGAAGTGATCCTTCATTATCTGATGTTATATCGGTTTGGACCGATAGATGAGCTGCTCTCCATATGGAAAAGTGCAAAAGGCTTTGAAATGGATACCTATGATCTGGAGGAGCGGATTCTCTCACTTTTGATATTTTCTTCTGATTATCGGAAAGAGGGGGAGGCTGTTCTGGAATCCTATGTAAAGCAGTCCGGCAAAGAACGAATCATAGGTGCATACCTGACACAGGTAGCCTATGGAATTTTTGTCAAGGAATATCCAATGACACGTTTTATACGGGAACGTCTGGAATATGCATGGGAAAACAGATGGCCGTTAAATAGAATCTGCAGGCTGGCTCTTTTTATGGAACTGTCAAAAGAAAAGGAACTCAGTGAAAAATACCGGGAAATGATTCAGATATTTTTGGAAGACTGTGCCAAAAATCATATGGAATTCGGATTTTTCCGAAGATTACCGCCGGAAATCCTCAGTCCATGGCAGCTGGATGACAAAACATTTGTAGAATGCCATGGCCATCCGGATGCAAAGGTTACTTTGTATTATGCTCTGGATGCCGGTCTGGGAAAAGTACGGGAATATAAAAGTGAGCCTGTCCGTAATATTTATCAGGGTATTTTTGTTAAGACGTTTACCCTGTTTTATGGAGAGACCCTGCATTATTATTTCCGTATTGAAAGAAATGGAGAGGTAAAAGAAACTGCAGAACATACAGTAACTATGAAAAAAGTAGAAGGAACGCCGGGAAGTAAATATCAGCTTTTGAACAGGATTCTTTCTGCAAGACGCCTGGATAAGACAAAAGAGGTTAATGACGGGGTAAAACAGTATCTTTGCCAGGAGCAGTATGTAAAAGAAATGTTTACCATAGAAAAGGAACAGGAAGAATGAACGAGACACGGGATTTGATTATTGGAATTGACCTTGGAAAAAAATATTCGCAGATCTGTTATTATGACCGGAAGGCGGAGGAATCCCGTTCTCTTCCGGTAAAAGTGGGAAGCAGCCTTTACGAAACACCTACATGCCTGTGCAGACGGGCAGACCAGGGAGATTACTGTATTGGACTGGAAGCAGAATATTTTGCCAGAGAGAAAGGCGGATTTTTAGTAGAAGACCTATATCACATCTCCATGAGCAAAGAAAAAATCCAGATTGCCGGAGAACAGAAAGAGCCCTGGGAGCTTCTGGGGTATTTTTTGAAAGGAATGCTGCAGTTTCTGGGTGTTTCCGAGGTAGAAAAAAATATAAAATATCTGACAGTCACTATGGAGACGATGGATTCGATCCAGGTGAAAAATCTTCAGAAGGCTGCAGAATTTCTGGGGATCGAAGAGGAAAAATTCAGTCTTCTGGATTATGAAGAAAGTTTTTACTATTATGTTCTGACTCAGAAAATAGAAACCTGGAACCGCAGTGTGGGATGGTACAGTTTTAAAAAAGACAGGGTGCTGTTCCGTAAACTGGCAATGAGCTCAGGAACAAAACCGGTGTTTGTAAGGCTGGTGAATCCGGTAGAAGCCTCGCTGAGAGAACTGCCGGAGGAGAGGGACGAAGATTTTTATAAGTTTATAAAGGAAACATTGGGAACAGAGCTTTATTCCAGCATTCAGATGAATGGTGAAGGATTTGACCAGGAATGGGCGCTAAAATCAGTAAAACTTCTTTGCTATCAGAAAAGAAAAGTATTTTATGGGAATAACCTTTTTGCAGCAGGCGCGTGCGGAGCCGGTGCAGAAAAATGTATTCACAGAAGACTGAAAGGATATCGGTATCTGGGAAGTTCTCTGGTGGTAAAAGATGTAGGAATGGAAATGCGTGTAATGGGAGCTCCGGTTTACTATCCTCTTTTGGAAGCCGGCACAAACTGGTATGAATGCAAAGCTTCCTGCGAACTGATCCTGGACAATACGGAAGAACTGGTCTTCGTGGTGGGAACTATGGGAGAAACAGAAAAAAAACGAATGGGCATGCTGCTTCCGGGCATTCCAAAACGTCCAAATAAAACAACACGTATATCTTTGAAGCTTCAGTATATATCAAGAAAAGAATGCCAGATCACGGTAAAAGATCTGGGATTTGGCGAGATGTTCCCGTCAAGCGGAAAAGTTTGGGAAGAGATTGTACAGTGGTAAGGAGGAAGACTTTTGAGCGGATATATTTTATGCCAGACGAAAAAAGCAGATTCGCCGTATTTTATCGAAAATATCAGTACGAATATCTACACTCTGGAGGAACTGTGCTATTATCTGTATCACAATCTCTATCTGATAGATGAAACGATCATTAATAAGGAGCTTTGTGACTGGATCCAGAATGAACTGAATCTTGGACGTCTTGCGGCTAAGCTGAGGACAGTTATTGGGAAATTCAGCAGTGCAGAAGATATCCTTTATCCTGTGTTTAAGGAAATTAATTATCTGACATATGAAGAATTGAAAGTTTTGAATGGAAGAATCCAGAGACTGGATCGGGAATCCCTTCCTGTACGGGAAAAACAAAAAGGAGATGCCCTGATGGAAAACGGTATGTATGTACATGCCATACAGGTGTATCAGAAGCTTCTGGAAAGGGATGATCTGAATACTTTCAGAGATGGACTGGAGGAAAGTATCTGTCATAATCTGGGATGTGCATACAGTTATCTTTTTCAGATGGAAAAGGCATTGGAATATTTTGAAAAAGCATATGAAGCAGGACATGAAAGGAAGCGTCTGAAAACGTATCTTTTGGCTGTATATAACATACGCAGCAGGGAGATATATAAAAATACAGCGGCTCGGATGGGGGCAGATAAGGAGCTTTTGGAGGAAATAGAAGAAGACCTCGTAAGATTGGATTCGCAGACCCCTTCTATGACAGAAGAGAGAACCTCAGACCTTCTTCTGGAAACGCTTACGGAAAAATATCACAGAGCGACAGGTTCGTGAAAAATCAACAAAATAGTAGACGAATCCGCTGTAATCTGGTAAACTAAAGTTGTATTTAGGGAAAGCCAAAAGCTTTTTCCCGTGAAAGATTAGGAGGAATTTATCATGTTAGTAAACGCGTCAGAAATGCTGAAAAAAGCGAAAGCAGGTCATTATGCAGTAGGACAGTTTAATATCAACAACCTTGAGTGGACAAAGGCTATTCTGCTGACAGCACAGGAAAATAATTCTCCGGTTATCCTTGGTGTTTCCGAAGGTGCAGGAAAATACATGGCTGGATATAAGACCGTTGTAGGTATGGTAAAAGGAATGATCGAAGAGCTGAATATCACAGTTCCTGTTGCCCTTCATCTGGATCACGGCAGCTACGAAGGATGCCTGAAATGCGTAGAAGCAGGATTTACTTCCATCATGTTTGACGGTTCTCATTATCCGATTGAAGAGAACGTAGAAAAAACTAAAGAACTGGTTAAGATCGTTGCAGACCATGGAATGTCTCTGGAGGCAGAGGTTGGTTCTATCGGTGGTGAAGAAGACGGCGTTGTAGGTATGGGTGAATGTGCAGATCCTAAGGAATGCAAGATGATCGCAGATCTTGGTATTGATTTCCTTGCAGCAGGAATCGGTAATATCCACGGAAAATATCCGGAAAACTGGGCTGGATTAAGCTTTGAGACTCTGGATGCTATCCAGCAGCTTACAGGAGATATGCCTCTGGTACTTCACGGAGGTACAGGTATTCCGGCTGACATGATCAAGAAAGCAATTGACCTTGGTGTTTCCAAGATCAACGTAAACACAGAGTGCCAGCTTTCCTTTGCAGAAGCTACACGTCAGTATATCGAAGCAGGAAAAGACCAGCAGGGCAAGGGCTATGACCCACGTAAACTTCTGGCTCCTGGATTCGAAGCAATCAAGGCTACTGTAAAAGAAAAAATGGAACTTTTTGGATCTATTGACAAAGCCTGAGATCAACAGAACAGAGCGTAATTTTATCGAAGATCAATGACAGAACACCGGGAATGCTGTATGCAGCGTTCCCGGTGTTTTTAGTGGAAGGGATTTCTGTATATTAAAATATACCGCAGAAGGGGAGACTTGCATGGAAAACCTGTTCGTGGTAAGATGACTTTATGAAAAAAAAGAATGATATTATTTTAATGGATTTTACAGGAACATATAAGGAGCAGCAGTTTTATCAGGAGGAAAGTGTTTCATGGGTGGAGGTACAGGAGCTTTCCGGATGTAACTGTTATTGTGACAATGAGGCACAGGAAACGTTGGAAGATTTTATCAGAGAGTATCCGGTAAGGGGAATACACTTTTTGGATTCCGGAAACTATCATTATGTAAGTCTGTTGTGGCTGAAAAAGATTCAGGAGCCTTTTTGTCTTCTTTTATTTGACAATCATACAGACATGCAGCCTCCGGCTTTTGGAGGACTGTTATCCTGTGGAGGATGGGCGGCTGAGGCTCTTAACACGCTTCCTTTTCTCCGTGAACTGATCCTGGCAGGACCGGATCAGGAATCTTTTGACCAGACGGAAGCTGTTTCAGGCAAGCAGATCCGCTTTCTTTCAAGAGAACGTCTCAGAACAGAAAAAAAAGAGACTCTGCTTCACTTTTTCCAAAATCTGCCGGATGGACTGCCTGTCTATATTTCTGTAGACAAGGATGTGCTGTGTCCGGAGGATGCTTCTACAGACTGGAGTCAGGGAGATATGAAGCTGGTGGATCTGGAGGAATATCTGGGGGAGGTTTTGGGCAGAAGAAGAATTCTGGGAATAGATGTGTGCGGAGAATGCGCTTCTTCAGGAAATCTATGGCTGAATGATCTGGGAAATAAAAAACTGCTTACAATATGGAAAGACTGGAGGGATTCCCATGAAAAATGAACTTCTTAGGATCGGGCCGTTTACCTTATATGGCTATGGGCTTATGATCGCCATAGGAGTACTGGCCGGATGGGGAACTGCGGAATACCGGGCACGAAAACTCAAAGCAGATGCGGAACATGTGTTTTTTCTTTTGCTGTGGTGTCTTCTGGGAGGATTTCTGGGAGCAAAAATTCTGTTCTGGATCACAGAATGGAAGGAGATAGTATCAGACCCGGCATTTATCTTATGGACAATGTCAGATGGATTTGTTGTTTATGGAGGTATTCTGGGAGGGATTTTTGCCGGCTGGCTGTACTGTCATATAAAGAAAATCTGTTTTCTGGAATATTTTGACCTTATGATGCCTTCGGTAGCTCTGGCCCAGGGATTTGGGCGTATTGGCTGTTTTCTGGCCGGCTGCTGTTACGGAAAAGAAACAGAGGGATGGCTTTCTGTTACATTTCATAATTCGGATTTTGCACCAAATGACATAGCGCTTGTGCCTACACAGATCTATTCAAGCATTCTTGATTTCGTACATTTTGCTGTGCTTCTTTATATTGCCCGACATAAAAAATCAGATGGGCAGGTAGCTGCATTCTATATGATATTTTATAGCATTGGACGATTTTGCCTTGAATTTTTCAGAGGAGATCTGATACGGGGAAGTGTGGGGATTTTATCTACTTCTCAGTTTATCAGTATTTTTATTTTTGCAGCCGGAATTCTGCTTCTTATAAGTGTTTCCGGAAAAAGAAAATAATAAAGTAAGAAAGACCAGACTGTACGTTTTTCGTATGGATCTGGTTTTTTATATGGAAAATACGGACAGTGCAGATAGAAGACTGTCGAAAAGTTTTACTTGACAATAAGGAAAATATATAATAGCATGTAAGAAGAAAACACGAACATAGGTTTGGAACTTTTGGAATAAGAAATTAAGGAGAAACTGCAGGATGGTAAATGAAGAAAAGCAGAAAGCGCTGGAAGCAGCGCTGGGACATATTGAAAAACAGTACGGAAAAGGCTCTGTAATGAAGCTTGGCGAATCAGGAGCACATATGCATGTAGAAGCAGTTCCTACAGGATCTTTAGGACTGGATATTGCCCTTGGAGTAGGAGGCGTGCCTAAGGGACGTATTGTTGAAATCTATGGTCCGGAATCCAGCGGTAAGACAACCGTTGCCCTCCATATGGTGGCTGAAGTTCAGAAAAGGGGCGGAATAGCAGGATTTATTGATGCAGAGCATGCTTTGGATCCTGTTTATGCTAAAAATATTGGTGTAGACATTGATAATCTTTATATTTCACAGCCTGATAATGGAGAGCAGGCACTGGAAATTACAGAAACAATGGTGCGCTCTGGTGCAGTAGATATCGTGATCGTAGACTCTGTGGCTGCACTTGTACCTAAAGCAGAAATTGAAGGAGAGATGGGAGACAGCCATGTAGGACTTCATGCACGACTGATGTCCCAGGCACTGCGTAAGCTTACGGCAGTGATCAGCAGATCCAACTGCGTGGTTATTTTTATCAATCAGCTTCGTGAAAAAGTAGGTGTGATGTTTGGAAACCCGGAAACCACAACCGGCGGCAGGGCTTTGAAATTCTATGCATCGGTACGTCTTGATGTAAGAAGAGGAGAGACTCTGAAACAGGGCGGAGACATGGTAGGCAGTCATACCAAGGTAAAGGTTGTAAAAAATAAAGTTGCGCCTCCATTTAAGCAGGCAGAGTTTGATATCATGTTTGGCACAGGAATTTCCAGAGAGGGAGAAATTCTGGATCTGGCAGCAGAATGTTCCGTAGTCAATAAAAGCGGAGCATGGTATTCTTATAAAGGTGAAAAAATAGGTCAGGGACGTGAAAATGTTAAGGTATTCCTTAAAGATCATCCGGAGATCTGTGAGGAAATTGAAAAACAGGTAAGGATCTTCTATCACCTTCTTCCTGAGGATGAAGCGCAGGAACTGGAACAAAAGACAGAAAATTCTTCTGAAAAAGAGGATGACCTTTTATAAAATATGACCATGATGGAAATACAGGAAGAACAGAGACAGGCGCGCAGAAAAGCTATGAAGCTTCTGGAGCGAATGGACCGAACGGAGAAGGGACTTACAGAACGTCTGGAGCAGGCAGGATTTTCCGGGGAAGCAGTAAAGGATGCGGTTGAATATGTAAAAGATTACGGATATATCAACGATGAGCGTTATGCGGTAAATTTTATTACATGCCGTATCCATGAAAAAAGCAGACAGAAGATATTTCAGGAGCTGTATTCCCGGGGAATCAGCAGAGATATGGCGGAATCAGCCTGGAATACAGCCTGTGAAATAGAAACTCCGGATGAGCGCCGGCTTTTGAAACGAACTGTAGAGAAACGTTGTGCGGCAGGATCAGAATTAGATGAGAAAGAGATGAGACGCCTTTACGGATTTCTTTCCAGAAGAGGATTTCGTGCCGGAGAGATTTCTTCCGTACTGGAGGAAATGGAAATTACCTTTTGTAAAAATTATGGCAACAAATAGGTAGAAAAACTTGACAGATTTCTCAAAAACAGCTAAACTTGTATTGTTGTATTTGTACAATGAAAACTAAATAAGGAGGTGCTCCTGTGACAACTATCATTATAAGTGTAATTGTCGCTGTAGTGGTCGCACTGCTTATTGCGGTTCCTCTTACTTGCAAGTTGGCTGTCGAGAATAAGGCAAAGAAAGATGCCGAGGTTGTCGGCACAGCAGAAGACAGAGCAAGAAGCATCATAGATGAAGCTTTAAAAACTGCTGAAACGAAAAAAAGAGAAGCTTTATTGGAAGTGAAGGAAGAATCTCTCCGCACTAAAAACGAACTGGAGAAAGAAACCAAGGAACGCAGAAATGAGCTGCAGAAATACGAGAGACGTGTTTTATCAAAGGAAGAATCTGTAGATAAAAAAGCGGATATCGTAGAGAAACGTGAGACTGAATGCACAGCAAAAGCTGCTGAATTGCAGAAGAGAGAAAAGAAAGTAGAAGAGCTTGAACAGAAGGGAGTACAGGAACTGGAAAGAATTTCCGGTCTGACCTCCGAACAGGCAAAAGACGAACTGCTGAAAACTGTAGAAGATGATGTTAAGGTGGATGTGGCAAGACTCTATAAAGAGCTTGAGAATCGTGCCAAGGAAGAAGCAGGAAAGAAAGCAAAGGAATATGTTGTTAATGCCATTCAGAAATGTGCGGTAGATCATGTGTCAGAAACAACAATCTCTGTTGTACAGCTGCCAAGTGATGAAATGAAAGGCCGAATCATTGGAAGAGAAGGCCGAAATATCCGTACATTGGAGACCCTGACAGGTGTTGATCTGATTATCGACGATACTCCTGAAGCTGTTGTTCTTTCCGCATTTGATCCGATTCGAAGAGAAGTGGCAAGAGTTGCTCTTGAGAAGCTGATTGTAGATGGGCGTATCCATCCGGCGAGAATTGAAGAAATGGTGGAGAAAGCGCAGAAGGAAGTGGAAGCACAGATTCGTGAAGATGGTGAAAATGCTGCTATGGATGTTGGTGTGCATGGAATCCATCCGGAATTACTGAAGCTTCTGGGCCGTATGAAATTCCGTTCCAGCTATGGACAGAATGCTTTGAAGCATTCTATTGAAGTTGCACAGCTTTCCGGAATTATTGCTGGTGAAGTTGGTGTAGATGTTCGTATGGCAAAACGTGCAGGTCTTCTTCATGACATCGGTAAATCTATTGATCACGAGGTAGAAGGTTCTCATATTCAGATTGGTGTAGATCTTTGCAAGAAATATAAAGAATCTGCAGTTGTGATCAATACAGTAGCATCCCACCATGGCGATGTTGAGCCCGAATCTCTTGTTGCATGTATTGTACAGGCGGCAGATGCAATTTCCGCTGCAAGACCAGGCGCAAGAAGAGAGACGCTGGAGACATATACCAACAGGCTGAAACAGTTGGAAGACATCACCAACGAATTTAAAGGTGTGGATAAGTCATTTGCTATTCAGGCAGGCAGGGAAATCCGTGTTATGGTAGTACCGGAACATGTGACAGATGCTGATATGGTTCTGCTGGCAAGAGATATTGCAAAACAGATTGAAGCTGAACTGGAATATCCAGGACAGATTAAAGTTAATGTTATCCGTGAGAGCAGAGCTGTAGATTATGCAAAATAATTCTGGCAGATGATATACTGCAAAAAGTTCTTTTTATGAAGTATATAAGCCGTGTGAAAGAAATTTCACACGGCTTTTTGCGTGGTGTAAATAAAAAGTCTGTTGGCGGCAGACATATTTTTACTGCTGGATCAGTAAAATGGTACAGGGTGAGAGAATGAAAAAAAAGCTGGGATTATATAAAAAGGGAAATCTTCCAGTATATGGTCTTTTTCTGATCGGTTTTTTGGCAGGTGTGATTTTACCTAATCTGGCCTGGAAATATGACTGGAGCCAAAAAACAGCTGCGTCCATTTATCTTTTGACATCTTTTGCAGATAAAAATCTGGAAAAGCAAAAGTATATGCTTCATGTTTTAAGATTAAGAGGAAGTCAGTTTTTGATACCGGTATTTTGCGGTCTTTCTGTATTCGGGATAACATTTTCAGTGGTAGAAATCGTGCTCATAGGTTTCCAGACAGGCTTTCTTATGACAGCATCTATTCTTCAATTTGGCCTTCAGGGGGGAATTATAGGGATAGGGGCAATGTTTCCCCAGTACATTCTTTATTTTCCGTGTTATTTTTATCTTATGAAAATGGTTTATGAGCAATCTGCGGAAATATGGAAAAATCATGGATTATTTCCTACAGAAATTTCGAGATATTTTGTTAAAATCCTTTTGTGCGGAGTCCTGTATGCTGGAGGAATAGTTCTTGAAATATGGTGTAATCCTCCGGTAATGGAGATTTTAATGAAAAGCCTGAATATCTTTGGAACAGCTGATATTTCATAACAGAAAAGGACTTTGATTTGAGGGAAATACAGTGTATAATATTGCACATATCATAAGAAAAAATCACATCAGAGACTTAGAAGATAGGTCCTGAATAAAAAGGAAGTAGAAGAATGGAATACTTAATCAACCAGTTTATAGAATACCTGCACCGGGAGAAAAATACTTCCGGAAACACAGTACTTTCTTACAGACGGGACTTAAAAAAGATGGCTGTATATTTCGAAGAGGCAGGACTTAAAAATATAGAAGAGGTAACAGAAGCAGATCTTAAAAGTTACTTAAGCGATATGAAAAAAGCAGAGTTTGCACCATCTACAATATCCAGGAATACCGCATCTATACGAGCTTTTTTTCACTATTTATTTAAGAAAGGGATGATTTATGAAGATCCCTCAGAGGGATTAAAAGCGCCAAAGATCCAGAAAAAGGCACCGGAATTTCTTACAGTAGAGGAAGTTGACCGTCTGCTCAGGCAGCCAAATCCAGAAACCGGAAAAGGTATGCGGGATAAAGCAATGCTGGAACTGCTTTATGCAACAGGGATGCGTGTCAGTGAACTGCTGAACCTTCAGACAGAAGATGTGAATCTTAGTTTTGGATATGTAATCTGCCATGACAGTGAAAAGGAGAGAGTACTTCCTATTGGAAATGTGAGTAAAGATGCACTTGCAGTATATATGGACAAAGCAAGAGGATTTTTTGTGAAAGATACAAAAGAAACGACATTGTTTACAAACTGTTCAGGAAAAGCCATGAGCAGGCAGGGATTTTGGAAAGTACTGAAAGGATATGCAGAAGCGGCGGGAATTCACAGGGATATCACCCCTCACACGCTTCGCCACTCATTTGCGGTTCATATGCTGCAGAACGGGGCAGATATTAAAAGCGTACAGGAAATGTTAGGTCACTCAGATATTTCTTCTACTCAAATCTATTTGGGGCTGGATCCTGTAAAAATGAGAGATGTTTATATGAAGGCACATCCAAGAAGTTAAAGAGACAGGTTTTTTGGGGCTGACAATGGAGAAAGTTAAATGTTCCGCAGATATGAAACCGGATGCAGAATGATCTGGCAGTCTGCATCCGGTTTATGAGACAAAATAAATTTTTAGCTGACAGCCTGGGAATTCTGAAAAGACAATCATCAGTCTGCTGTTATCAGCACATTTCAGCAATGGTGTAAAGCAGTTTTTCGGATTCATCCCATCCAAGACAGGCATCTGTAATAGATTTTCCGTAGATATGTTCTTTTCCGATTTTCTGGTTTCCCGGTTCGATATAACTTTCAATCATAAGACCTTTTACCAGTGTTTTCAGTTCAGGATCTACCAGACGGCTGTGCAGAACCTCTTTGGCAATACGAATCTGCTGTTCGTACTGTTTGTTAGAATTGGAATGGTTGGTATCCACGATCACGGCAGGATTTGTTAAATCTTTTTTCTGATATTTTTCCCAGAGAAGTTTCAGATCTTCGTAGTGATAGTTGGGAATCGCCTCTCCATGCTTGTTTACCGCTCCTCTCAGAATCGTATGGGCAAGAGGATTCCCGGTTGTTTCTACTTCCCATCCTCTGTAAATGAAACGATGAGATCCCTGAGCTGCAGTGACGGAATTCAGCATTACACTGAAGTCTCCGCTGGTAGGATTTTTCATTCCGGCCGGAACATCCATACCGCTGACTGTGAGACGGTGCTGCTGATCTTCTACAGAACGCGCACCTACAGCAACGTAAGAAAGAAGATCCGAAAGATAACGGTAATTTTCCGGATAAAGCATTTCATCGGCACAGGTAAAGCCGCTTTCCTGGATGGCGTGGATGTGCATTTTACGGATAGCCACCAGTCCGGCCAGCATATTTGGCTTTTTCTCAGGATCCGGCTGATGCACCATACCCTTATAGCCCTCGCCGGTAGTGCGGGGTTTATTTGTGTAAACTCTTGGGATGATCAGTACTTTGTCAGCAATTTTATCCTGAACTTTTCGCAGTCTTAAAAGATAATCAATTACGGCATCTTCATTGTCTGCAGAGCAGGGACCGATTATAGCAAGAAATTTATCGGATTTCCCAGTAAATACATCACGGATCTCCTGATCTCTTTTTTCTTTTAACGCCTGTATGGAAGCATCAACAGGATATTCTCCGCGTATATCTTCCGGTGTAGGCAGTTTCTTGATAAATGAAAAACTCATAATTTCCTCCTCGCGTCCATGTGTTTGGACATACAGGTACTCTCTTGAGAGTTTCCTCCTCGCGTCCATGTGTTTGGACATACAGGTACTCTCTTGAGAGTTTCCTCCTCGCGTCCATGTGTTTGGACAGATGATATTTCTCTATTATGATTATAAACGATTCTTGTTTTATTGTCGATAGAGAATCTGTATGTGCAGATACTTATTTGTTTACTGATCATATGACCGCTGTTGAGAACGGAATGAACAGAACCCTTATGTGCTGCTGTACAGAGCAAAAATGTGAAGGCAGGTGAGAAGAATCTCACTTATCAGGATTCCGTAAAGGTATCCTTTGATTCCTATTACAGGAATAAGAAGCAGCACAAAAGAAATTCGTATAAGAATTCCTGCCGTATTGTGAATCAGAGAACGGGTAGTACGTCCAAGTCCATGCAGAATACTGGTCAGTGCGGTATTTGCATAAAGAAAAGGGCAAATAAAAGACAGTGTGCGGATATAAAGTCCTGCGGAAGGAGTTTTAAATAGAAAAATCCCAAGAAATGGACCAAGGAGAAAGAAAAATGCCGTACAAAAAATCCCCAGAGCCATACAGCCTGTACAGGCTTTTAAAGCTGTGCTTCGGATTTTTTCTTTGCAGTCAAGAGCCTGCATTTCCGCTATGGAAGGCATCAGCATAACAGAAGCAGAATTTGTTACGGCAGATGGAAATAGAATCAGAGGAAGCGCCATTCCTGTAAAAATGCCGTATATTTTCAGAGAATCAGGACCGGACAGACCATAGGCCTGAAGCTGCTGCGGAATCAGGATCACTTCTATGCTTCCAAGGAGAGTCAGAAGTATCCGGTTCAATGTCAGGGGGAGAGAGGTGTGGAAAATTTCCCGCCCAAAAGACAAGGGAGTAAAAAAGGATATTTTCTTACCGGAAAAATGTAGTCCAATAAGAAGAAGGCCTGCTGCTGCAGAAAAAATTTCAGAAATAAGAGAGCCGCCTACAGCAATGGTTGCAGTGACAGAAATATTTTTTGAAAGAAAGATCTGAAACAGAACCCAGGAGGAGCTTACTCGGATGATCTGCTCCATAAGCTGGAGACCGGAGGGAACTCCGGTTTTTTTTTCTGCAAAATAATAGCTGTTTATACAGGAATGAAGAGCAATCAGAGGAAACTGAAAAGAAAGAATCTTAATCAGAGATTCAGTAAGGGGTTCCTTCAAAATCTGCACAGCAAAAAAAGAGGCATTGGAATATAGAATCCATGCAGCAAACAGGGAAAGTGAGAAAGACATAAATGTTCCGGTACAGAATATTTTTCGTGCATCAGACTCTTTTTTCAAGGCTAATCGGGAGGCGATGAGACGGGAAAGGGATGTCTGGATGCCGGAAACGGTAAATGCCAGTACCAGATTTTGTAAAGGCATGATCAGCTGATAAAGTCCCAGTCCCTGTGCACCGATTGTATGAGAAAGGAATATCCTATAGAAGAACCCTATGACCCGGCTGATAAGCCCGGCACACGTCAGGATAAAGGTTCCCTTTAAAAAATTTTGTTTTGACATATAAGATCCTGGATGTTTTTTGTTAGTATATGCAAAAAATAGCCTTGACAGAACGTCCGCTATCTGTTACTGTAATTACAGTAATTCCGACAAAAATACTGGGAATTAAAAAGAGGTGAACAGATGAAGCTGTCAACGAGAGCGATTTATGGGCTTCGCGCTATGATAGACCTGGGTGTGTTTAGTCAGACAGAGGCTGTTTCAATACAGAGTATTGCCGGAAGACAGAATATTTCTGTCAGCTATCTGGAACAACTGATGGGAAAACTGAAGCGGGCAGGACTTGTGGAAAGCACTCGCGGCGCCTGCGGCGGATATCGTCTGGGACGTCCGGCAGAGGATATATCGGTAGGAGATATCCTGCGTGTTCTGGAAGGCGGTCTGGATGCAGCCCAGTGTGCAGGAACCTCATCAGAAGAAACCTGTGAGACAAAAGATATCTGTGTTGCGAAGTTTGTGTGGAAACGGATCAATGACAGTATTACACAGGCTGTAGACACTTTGATGCTGGATCAGCTGATAGAAGAGAGCAGAAAAAAACAGGAAGAGAGAATGTAATACATTTTATCATAGCAGGAGGATAAGAATTATGAATAAATTGATTTATCTGGATAATGCAGCTACCACAAAAACAGCTCCTGAGGTTGTAGATGCCATGCTGCCTTATTTTACAGAATATTATGGAAATCCATCCAGTGTATATGATTTTGCAGCGGAGTCAAAAGCGGCAGTAACAAAAGCAAGACACCGTATTGCAGAAGTGCTGAACGCCAAAACAGAGGAAATTTATTTTACTGCAGGTGGATCAGAAGCCGACAACTGGGCGCTGAAAGCAGCGTTTGAGGCATATAAGGGTAAGGGTAATCACATAATTACAACAAAGATAGAACACCATGCTATTCTTCATACATGTGAATATCTGGAAAAGGTAAGAGGGGCAAAGATCACTTATCTTGATGTAGATGAAAACGGAATCGTACGTCTGGAAGATCTGGAAAAAGCAATCACACCGGAAACCATCCTGATTTCTGTGATGTTTGCAAATAACGAAATTGGTTCCATCCAGCCGATCAAAGAAATTGGAATGATTGCCAGAGAGCATGGGATACTTTTCCATACAGATGCGGTTCAGGCTTTCTGTCAGCTGCCGATAGACGTAGATGAATGCAATATTGATATGCTCAGCTCCAGTGCACATAAAATCAACGGACCGAAAGGAATCGGCTTCCTTTATATCCGTAAGGGGGTAAAAATCCGTTCTTTCGTCCATGGAGGAGCACAGGAAAGAAAACGCCGTGCAGGAACTGAAAATGTTCCGGGTATCGTCGGCTATGGGGCTGCTGCGGACCGTGCGGCAAAAACTATGGAGGACCGTGCGAAAAAAGAAATAGAACTGAGAGATTATCTGATCGGCAGGATCACATCAGAAATTCCTTATGTGAAACTGAACGGAGATCCGGTAAAACGTCTTCCAAATAACGTAAATGTGAGTTTTCGCTTTATTGAGGGAGAATCTCTGCTGCTGATGCTGGATGGATGTGGAATCTGCGGCTCCAGCGGATCAGCATGTACATCAGGTTCTCTGGATCCTTCTCATGTTCTTCTGGCAATTGGCCTGCCTCATGAGATTGCCCATGGTTCTTTAAGATTGTCACTCAGCGAGGAGACTACGAAAGAAGAACTGGATTATACAGTAGATAAGCTGAAAGAAATTGTCCAGAATCTGAGGAATATGTCTCCGCTTTATGAGGATTTTGTAAAAAAACAGAAATAACTCCCGTACCTGAATGGAAAATAAAGGATGGGAATCCACAGGAAATATGATATTTGTGCGAAAATACAGGAGGAAGTAAATTATGTACAGCGAAAAAGTAATGGATCATTTTCAGCATCCCAGAAATGTAGGAGAGATTGAAGATGCAAGCGGAGTAGGAACAGTAGGAAATGCAAAATGTGGAGATATCATGAGAATTTTCCTTGATATTGATGATGAGACGCATGTGATCAAAGACTGTAAATTTAAAACTTTCGGATGTGGTGCGGCAGTGGCTACAAGCAGTATGGCAACTGAGCTTGTGATCGGAAAAACTATTGAAGAGGCTATGAAGGTTACTAATAAGGCAGTTATGGAAGCGCTTGACGGACTTCCGCCAGTGAAGGTACACTGCTCACTTCTGGCTGAAGAAGCAATCCATGCAGCTTTATGGGATTATGCCCAGAAGAATCATATTGAAATTGAGGGACTTTCCAAACCAAAGTCTGATATTCACGAAGACGAAGAAGAAATCGAAGAAGAATATTAATAATTAAAAAGGCTGCACAGGCGCTTTCCGGTATAACTGCAAGAAAATACCGGAAGCTTCTGCCGCAGCCTTATTGTGCTTATTAGAAAATGCATTGTGAGGTGGAAGCTTGACTGGACTTACAGATGAACAGGTAAAAGAGCGGATTGAAGCCGGACAGGTAAATGCTGACGAGAATCCAAATACCAGAACATATAAACAGATCATTAAAGAAAACACACTGACATTTTTTAACTTCCTGAACCTGGTGCTGCTTGTACTGGTTCTTATGGTAGGATCATTTAAAAATGCTTTTTTTGTATGTATCATAATTATCAACACACTGATCGGTATTGCGCAGGAGATCCGGGCAAAAAAAACAATTGATAAACTGGCAATTCTGACTGCAAAAAAATCTGTCGTGATCCGAGAGGGGAAAAAGTGGACGGTTCCTACGGAGGAACTTGTTATGGACGACCTGGTCTGTCTGAAGACAGGGGATCAGGTTCCGGCAGATGCAAAGATACTGGAAGGCAGTCTGGAGGTAAATGAATCTCTGCTGACAGGTGAATCAGATAACCTTCCTAAAAATAAGGGAGATGAACTGTTTTCCGGAAGCTTTGTAACGGCAGGAGAGGCCTGCTGCCAGATCATTCATGTAGGAAAGGATAATTATGCTTCCCAGATCACCAGTGAGGCAAAGGAGTTTAAACGTCATAATTCTGAACTGCGGAATTCTTTAAATGCCATACTGAAGGTGATCAGTATTATTATTGTTCCATTGGGAGCGCTGCTTTTTTATAAGCAGTATTATATGGTGGGAGTCAGCTTCCGCGATTCTATTGTAAGTATGGTGGCCGGTGTTCTGGGAATGATTCCTGAGGGTCTCGTGCTTCTTACCAGTGTGGCTCTGACTTTGGGAGCCCTTGTACTTGCAAATAAAAAGACATTAGTGCAGGAGCTTTACTGTATTGAAACATTAGCAAGAGTGGATACACTTTGTCTGGACAAGACAGGTACGATCACAGAAGGCAGTATGCGTGTAGAACGCGTTGAACCTTTTTCATTGAGCATGGATAAGGAAACAGACAGTACAGAAACGACAGATGACAGGGAAACATCCGGTGAAAGAACAGCAGATGACAGAGAGCCGGAGGATTCTCAGACAATAACTGAGCAGAATACGTCCACAGAAAAGATGAAAGAAATCGAGCGTATCATGTGCAGTATGATGAGCGTGCTTCGGGACGAAAATGCAACCGCCAATGCCCTTAGAAGGCGTTTTCCAGCAAAGGCATCTATGGAATGCGATCATGTGATACCGTTTTCGTCTGACAGAAAATACAGCGGCGCCGTATTCCATGAGGAAGGAACGTATCTGATGGGAGCTGCCCAGTTCCTTTTTCCGGAGGAGAACAGGAAGCTTACAGAATATGCTCAGAAGTATGCGGAAGAAGGGCTTCGTGTTCTTGTACTGGCTCATAGTACAGAAAAAACTGAAGAAACTGAGCTTCCGGCAGGGCTGCAACCAATAGCACTGCTTCTTCTTACGGACGTGATCCGTGAAGAAGCACCGGATACACTGAAGTTCTTTGACAGTCAGGAAGTAGATCTGAAAGTGATCTCCGGTGATGATCCGGTAACTGTTGCAGCAATTGCCAGACGTGCAGGATTGAAAAATGCAGACCGTTATGTAGATGCGACTACTTTGGAAACAGAGGAGGATATACAGAAGGCGGTAGCTGATTACAGTGTGTTTGGACGTGTAACTCCTCAGCAGAAAAAACAAATGGTACAGGCTTTGAAACGTCAGGGGCATACAGTTGCCATGACAGGAGACGGTGTAAATGATGTTTTAGCGTTGAAGGAAGCAGACTGCAGCATTGCTATGGCACAGGGCAGCGACGCGGCCAAGAATATTGCAAATGTTGTGCTTCTGGATTCCAATTTTGCATCGATGCCTCATATTGTCAACCAGGGGCGGCGTGTGGTAAATAATATCCGTACCGCAGCGTCCATGTTCCTGATCAAGACCATGTTTTCAGTTATGCTGTCACTGCTGACTATCTTTTTTGGAAATGCATATCCTTTTGAGCCCATTCAGATGTCTCTGATCAGCGCCTGTGCGGTGGGAATTCCAACTTTCCTTCTTGCTCAGGAAAACAATTACGATAAAATTGATCATACATTTTTGAGACATGTATTTTTAAATGCATTTCCGGCAGCCATTACTATCAGCTCCTGTGTGTTTACGATTATGCTGGTATGTCAGAATGTATATCACTCCAATGATATGCTGAATACAGCCTGTGTTCTTGTGACCGGATGGAATTATATGGCAGCTTTAAAGACTGTGTATGCGCCTTTGAACCGCTACCGAAAGGTAATTATTTATGGGATGCAGTTTATTTTCTTTGCTGCAGCCGTAATCTTCCAGAAGTTGCTGGCGCTTGGCTCACTGGACTTTGGGATGATCATTCTGGTATTTATCCTGATGACCTTTGCACCGGTTCTGATCGATGTGATCACCGGATGGATCCGGGATATTTTTGCACGTTCTCTGGATAAAGAAAAACCGGGACCAGTTACTTCTTTTATGACAAGACTGCTGAACGGCAAAGATGTATAAAATAAAGATTCCGATTGAACAGTTGTTTCAGGAATCTGTGATTAAAAACGATTATTCCAAAGCAGACAGCGAGCAGAGAAAGGTGGAAATGAATATGAAAAAGACAGTAGATGCAATAGGAGATGTATGTCCGATCCCTGTAGTAAAAACAAAGAAAGTTATAGAAGAGCTGAAGGCACAGGGTGGTACAGTAGAAACATTTGTAGACAATGAGATCGCTGTACAGAATCTGACAAAACTGGGAAAGAGCAGCGGATATACAGTGATTTCAGAAAAACTGGAGGAAAAGAAATTTCGTGTTGAAATCCAGGTAACTACAGGAGAAGGCGTGGAGACTCAGAAGCAGGAAATTTCCTGTATCCCGGATGGGAGACGTCAGAATACGGTAGTGGTGATTTCGTCAGAATGTATGGGAGAAGGAAATCCGGAGCTTGGAACAGCGCTGATGAAAAGCTACATCTATGCACTTTCTCAGCAGGATCAGCTTCCTTCCACGATTCTGTTTTACAATGGCGGTGTGAAACTGGCCTGTAAGGATGCTCCTACACTGGATGATTTGAAGAGTCTGGAGGCTCAGGGTGTGGAAATCCTTGCATGCGGAACCTGTCTGAACTTTTATGGTCTTTCAGAAAAACTCCAGGTGGGAACAGTGACGAATATGTATGTGATCGCTGAAAAAATGGGTCAGGCATCTCTGATCATCAAGCCATGATAAGAAAAAAATTTCCCTGTGCGGTACTGACTTTTTCCACAACAACAGCAGCCATGTCCATGGAAAAAAAGTGTGGGGATTATAAAATTCCGGGACGGCTGATCCCGGTTCCAAGAGAGATCACTGCAGGCTGCGGACTTGCCTGGAAAATGACAGCAGAAGATTATGAAGCATATAAGCAGAAAATAGAAAGACTGAACCTCACAGTGGAACAGATAGTTTTCATGGAATTATAAAATATGGAAACATATGATCAAGGATTATATTGGAGAGGAGCTGCACTTTGCAGCAGAAACATATAGAACAGAGGAGAAGCGTTATGATTTATTTTGATAATGCAGCCACAACCATGCATAAGCCGGAAACGGTGATCCATGCAGTGGCGCAGGCTATGAATTCTCTGGGTAATGCAGGAAGGGGCGCCCATGAGGCGTCCCTTGATGCTTCTCGGAATATTTACGGGGTTCGGGAACGGATCTCAGAGTTTTTTCATGGAGAGGATCCTTCCAGAATTGCATTTACCTCAAATTCTACAGAAAGTCTGAATACGGCGATTAAGGGAATACTGGATCCGGGAGATCATGTGGTCACTACGGTTCTGGAACACAATTCTGTCCTTCGTCCGCTGTATGAAATGCAGGAAAAGGGCGTGGAAGTGACGATTCTGCCCTGTGACGGGTATGGGATGGTATATCCGGAGGACTTTGCGGCGGCAGTCCGTCCGAATACCAAAGCCTTTATCTGTACCCATGGATCAAATCTTACAGGGAATGTTATTGATATCAGACAGATAGGAAAAACTGCCAGAGACAGAGGAATCCGGTTTGTTGTGGATGCCTCTCAGACTGCAGGTGTATTCGATATTGATGTGCAGAAGATGAATATTGATATTCTGTGTTTTACCGGTCACAAGGGACTTCTGGGACCACAGGGGACCGGTGGTATGTATGTGAGAACCGGTGTAAATGTCCGTCCTTTGAAATCCGGCGGAAGCGGAGTGAAAACCTTTGAAAAGAAGCATCCTGCACAAATGCCCACTGCTCTGGAGGCAGGGACTCTCAACGGACACGGACTGGCCGGACTGGGGGCTGCGGTTGATTATCTGAATCAAAAGAGAATTACATCTATTCGTAAAAAAGAACAGGAATTGATGGAGAAGTTTTATTTGGGAGTCCGGGATATTCCGGGAGTGAAGGTTTATGGAGATTTTCGCACTATGGAACGCTGTGCAATCGTAACCTTGAATATCAGAGATTATGATTCCGGTGAGGTAGGAGACGCACTGTATATGGATTATGGAATTGCAGCAAGAACAGGAGCGCACTGCGCTCCCCTGATGCATCAGTCACTGGGAACTGCTGAACAGGGGGCGGTACGCTTCAGCTTCAGTCATTTTAATACAGAAGAAGAAATACAGAGAGGCATAGATGCTGTCAGGGAACTGGCAGAATAATCTGCTTTTATTTTTTTCTTAATAACCAGAAGCATCCGAAGGCAGGAATCTGAACACCTCTTGCCTCCATTTCTCTTCCGGAGATCAGATCGGTATACATGCCGTCTTCTTCGTTGATCCATGCAACCTTATCGTATTCGCTGAAATTGTAGATTCCAATGAATTTTTCCTTGTCATTTTCGCGAACCAGGGCAAGGATAGAAGAATCCCAGGTGTCAATAGTGCGGAATGCCACATCGCTGTTAAACACACTGTGCTCTTTTCTTGCTTTTTCCAGCTTGTCAAGAATTGGGAAAAGCTTTCCCTGTACAGTTTCCGGACGATGGCGGTTTTCTGCCAGATCCCAGTTAAAGTTTCCTCTGTGGAGATAACGGGAATCAGCAGCCTTTTCAGGATCGTTTTTATAGGAATAGTCATTCAGCTGTCCGATCTCATCACCGCTGTAGATTACCGGGATGCCTGACTGAGAAAGCATAAATGCATGAAGGGTGATATCGTAGCGGATGCCTCTTGCAACCCCTTCTTCATTTCCTTCAAAACCAAAACGTTCAATTCCGCAGAGAGAAGCAGTGGTTCCGCACAGCCTTGCATCTCCAAGACGGGGATCGTCATTATAGAGCTCCCCTCGTGCAAAGGAATCCTGATAGCTTCCGGTAAGGAAATCATTCAGATATTTTTTATGAGGGATTTCCTGGATACCAAAGCTTTCAAGGAAATCATAGTCCAGTCCCCAGCCGATGTCATCATGACAGCGGAGATAGTTCTGGAACACATAATCTCTTGGAAGTCCTGCTACAATATCAAGCTGACGGCGGAGCAGGGAAACATCTCTTGTGGCAACAGTATGCCAGGTACTTGCCATTGTGGTCACATTGTAAAGAAGATGGCACTCTGGTTTTTCCACTGTACCGAAGTAAGGAACTACCTTTTCAGGAGCCATAACGACTTCACCCAGAAGAAGGACGCCAGGGCATACGATCTCGCAGATCATACGCATGATACGGACAATGGTATGTACCTGGGGAAGATTGCGGCAGTTGGTGCCAAGCTGTTTCCAGATATAGGGAACCGCATCCAGCCGGACAATATCAACACCCTGATTTGCAAGATAAAGCATATTGAAGATCATTTCATTCAGCACAACAGGATTGCGGTAGTTAAGATCCCACTGGTATGGATAAAAAGTGGTCATGACATGCTTCTGCACATCCTCCAGCCATGTGAAGTTTCCGGGAGCTGTTGTCGGAAAGACCTGAGGACAGGTTTTCTCATACATTTCCGGTACATCATAGGAATCAAAGAAGAAGTAACGGTCCTGATATTCTTTTTCACCCGCACGGGCGCGTTTTGCCCACTGGTGATCCTCAGAAGTATGGTTCATGACAAAATCAAGACACACATTGATTCCCCGTTTATGACATTCGGCAGTTACGTGAGAGAAATCCTCCATGGTTCCCAGCTCTTCCTGAACACTGCGGAAATCTGCTACGGCATAGCCGCCGTCGCTGCGTCCTTTCGGAGAGGCAAGAAGAGGCATCAGATGCAGATAATTTACATTGCATTCCTGAACATAATCCAGTTTGCTTTCAAGTCCTTTTAAAGTTCCGGCGAAAGAGTTTACATACATCATCATTCCGGTAAGATCGTTGCGTTTGTACCATGTGGGGTCTTTTTCGCGGGCAAGATCGGAAGCTTTCAGCTCTGTGTTTCGTGCATCGTAGAAATTTTTCAGTTCATCCAGAAGGTCATTCAGATGCATGGCAACATAAGGATTATCCTGGTAAAGCTCGCAGTAAAGCCATTTCAGTTCATCCAGATGACGGCTGAGGCGTGCCTGATATACGGCTTCCTCTTCCGGACGGGCGGATAATTTAGGAGCATCCACTTTTTTTGTCTCGACCTTAATCGGATCTACCTTTTTTGTTTCAACTTTAACAGGCTCTACTTTTTTAGTTTCGACCTTGATGGGATCTACTTTCTTAGTTTCGACTTTGACGGGCTCAACTTTTTTGGTTTCGACCTTGACGGGATCTACCTTTTTGGTTTCAACTTTAACAGGATCCACTTTCTTAGTTTCGACTTTGACGGGATCCACTTTTTTTGTTTCAACTTTAACAGGCTCCACTTTTTTGGTTTCGACCTTAATCGGCTCTGTCTTTTTTGTCTCTACTCTTGCAGGTTCTGTTTTATCAGATTTTGTATCGGATACCGGAGTGCTTGCTACAGTGAGTGTCTGCTCTGTTTTTGCAGCTGCAGCTGCGGCTTTTTTTTTCTGGAGTCTTTTTTTTGCCATAATAATTTCTCCTTTGCTGTTTAATTTAAATAGGCGTTTGCGAAACGCCACAAGCCGCATAAATACGGCATTTTAACTTTT
>SAMEA3387495__coassemble_1155_pt1 | contig 56193 bp, 53 predicted proteins | sample SAMEA3387495__metabat2_high_PE_036 | metagenome-assembled genome bin SAMEA3387495 (sample SAMEA3387495) | Felis catus | biome: Faeces | place: United Kingdom | collected 2012
CTTTTTTCTTGTTGATTTCACTTGTATTTTTACTGAAAAACAGGTATACTGGTATTAAATACAACAATAGAGAAATTTTCTGGTAAGAAAAGTGGGAGGTATTATGGCTGAGAATTATAACGGCATGGCAGTGGGTGTATTTGAACTGGATAATCTGGTTGCCTGCTTTGTAGCTCTTGACGCTGCATCCAAGGCAGCAAATGTAAAAATCCAGAGTGTGGAGCGTAACCGTCTGAAAAGCGGCGCCTGTGTGAAGATAAGAGGTTCTGTTTCTGATGTAAATGCAGCTATGGAGGTGGCACTTGAGACAGCAAAGCCTCTGGGTAAGGTTGTAAGCCACACCATTATTGCTTCTCCGACAGAGGATACGGAAACAGCGCTTGCAATGACTATTAACAAATAATTCTGGATAAAGTGAGGAAATCAATATGAGATATGGAGCATTCGGACTGGTAGAAGTGCTGGGAAGCAGCAATGCCATCCTGGTGATCGATCAGATGCTGAAGACATCTGACGTAGCTTTTCGTACCTGGAATACAAAGTGCGGCGGTCATGCCACTGTGTTTTTAAGTGGTGATGTTTCTGCCGTGACAGCAGCTGTAGAGAGTGTAAAGGGGAATCCTCCCTGCGAGGTCATTGCTGCAGCAGTAATTTCCAATCCTTCTGAGGAGACGGTACGTCTGGTAGAAGAGGAAGCGGAAAAGCATCATTTTTCTTAAAAGAACAGAACATACAGAACAAAATAAGATCCAGCGGATCATTCTGTTTTTTTCGGACATCTGTCCCGAAAAAATATGAAAATTCGCTGGATCTTTTTTGTTTACAGATGAATCGTGGTTCCTGTTTTTCCCTGGATTCCGTCTTTGGCCTTTTCCAGAAGTGTGATCATAGCAGTACGTCCTTTGCCGGAAGAAGCGAAGTCCATGGCTGCCTGCACCTTAGGAAGCATAGAACCTGCAGCAAAATGTCCTTCCTCTACATATTTTTTTGCTTCTTCTACAGTAAGCTCACTGAGCCATTCCTGATTTTCTTTACCAAAGTTAATAGCAACCTTTTCTACTGCAGTCAGGATGATCAGCATATCTGCATCCAGTTCTTTGGCAAGAAGACAGCTGGCAAAATCTTTGTCGATCACGGCAGAAGCGCCTTTTAAGTGATCTCCCTGAAGGGTTACCGGGATTCCGCCGCCTCCGCAGCAGATAACGATCTTATTAGCGTCAACCAGGCTGTTGATGGCATCCTGCTCTACAATTTCTACAGGCTTTGGAGAGGCTACTACACGACGGTAGCCGCGGCCTGCATCTTCCTTTGTGATGTATCCATATGCTTTTTCTGCATGTTCTGCTTCTTCTTTTGTCATAAAATGACCGATAGGCTTGCTGGGATTCTGGAAGGCGGGATCCTCTGGATCAACTCGTACCTGTGTAACTACAGTGACCACCGGGGTACGTACAAATCCTCTTTTGCGGAGCTCCTCGCGGAGTGCATTCTGAAGATCATACCCGATATATGCCTGGCTCATTGCCACACATACGGAAAGAGGTGTGTTGGGCTGATTGCTGTCTTCCCGGGAAAGTGCCGCCATAGCATTGTTGATCATACCTACCTGAGGTCCGTTCCCATGGACAACGACTACCTGATGTCCGTCTTCGATCAGGTCGCAGAGTGCTTTTGCTGTTGTTTTTACAGCTTCCATCTGTTCCGGGAGAGTATTCCCCAATGCATTTCCTCCCAGTGCAATAACGATTCGTTTACGCTTATACATGTAAAAACCTCCTGAATGGTAAGAAAAGAGAAGGGCCTTGCAGAACAATGCTCCACAGGCCCTGTTACTCTTTTAGAAGAATTTATTTAAGGATTCTTGGCGCTGCTTTTACTTCCAGTTTCTTGAGGATATCCTGAGGTTTCTCAAATTTGGACAGCATGATCATAGCAGCGATCACATATGGTTTAAAGCTTGCTTCTTTGTAAAGCGGGATTCTGTAGCGGTCAAATACACTTGCATCAACCTCACCTGTCTCGCAGCTTACGCCTGTGATGTCAGCCGGCAGGCAGTGCAGATAGAGAGCTTTTCCGTCTTTTGTTGTTTTCATAAGCTCTTCGGTGCAAGCCCAGTCTTTGTGCTGTGCGTTCTGAGCAAGAAGCTCTTTTTCCAGTTTGTCGATTCCGTCGAAATCGCCCTCGCCGTAAAGGTTGGTACGTTTTTCCATGGCTGCAAATGGAGCCCAGCTCTTCGGATAAACGATATCAGCATCTTTAAATGCTTCTTCCATGCTGTTTGTTTTTGTGAAAGAACCGCCGGTAGCTTCGGCATTTTTCTTTGCGATCTCTTCAATTTCAGGCATTACGTCATATCCTTCCGGATGAGCAAGAACAACGTCCATACCGAAACGTGTCATAAGACCGATCACACCCTGAGGAACAGAAAGTGGTTTTCCATAGGAAGGAGAGTATGCCCAGGTCATGGCAAGTTTTTTGCCCTTCAGGTTTTCAACACCGCCGAATTCATGGATGATGTGCAGCATATCAGCCATACACTGTGTCGGATGGTCAACGTCACACTGAAGGTTTACAAGAGTCGGTCTCTGCTCAAGAATGCCGTCTTTATTTCCTTCTGTTACAGCGTCCATAAATTCTTTCTGATAAGCATGTCCTTTGCCGATATACATATCGTCACGGATACCGATCACATCAGCCATAAAGGAAACCATGTTTGCAGTTTCACGAACTGTTTCGCCATGTGCGATCTGAGATTTTTTCTCGTCCAGATCCTGAACTTCAAGACCAAGAAGGTTACATGCAGATGCAAAAGAGAAACGTGTTCTTGTAGAGTTGTCACGGAAGATAGAGATTCCAAGACCGCTTTCGAATACTTTGGTGGAAATATTGTTCTCTCTCATGAAACGAAGAGCGTCAGCAACGGTAAATACAGCCTCAAGCTCATCGTCTGTTTTGTCCCATGTCCAGAAGAAATCGTTGTTGTACATTTCTTTGAAGTTAAGGCTGTTTAATTTGTCAATATAATCCTGTAATGTTTTCATGTAAAATCTCCTTTATGTTTAATTGATATTTTATGTTTAGATAACAAAATACTGGATGCATTCCTCTGTGTTTTATCTTTGGTTAACAAGCTTTGCGCTATCGCCGGATTCTTAAAAGTCCTCATGTAGTGCAGAGGAAGCGGGGATGTTCTCCCTTATAAGATTACTTGCAGTAGGAAGCTGGAAGAGCAGCGTAAACAGCAGCACATCTTACCAGGTCGATCTTCCATGTTTTTTCGTTTGGAGCATGAGCCTGAGCCTCGGCGCCCGGTCCGAAACCAATGCATGGGATTCCGTTACGGCCCATAATGGAAACGCCGTTTGTGGAGAATGTCCATTTATCTGTAAGCGGGCGAGCCTTTCTCATGGCTTCTGTTTCTGCATTTCCAAGTCTTGTTTCACCGTACAGGTTTTTGTATGCATCTTCAAGAGCTTTTGTTACTTTGTGATCCTTCGGGATTGCCCATGTAGGGAAGTAGCACTCGATTTCATATACGCAGCCGGTGTAGGATGGACGGTCATAGTTATACATGGAAACAACAACGTCATCGCCGTATTTCTTAACGCTTGGAAGAGCACGGATCTCATCCAGACAGCTTTCCCATGTTTCTCCAAATGTCATACGTCTATCAAGAGATACTGCACAGGAGTCTGCAACTGCACAGCGGCTTGGAGAGGTGTAGAAGATCTGGGAGCAGGTAACCGTACCGCGTCCAAGGAATCTTGCCTCTTCCCAGTCCGGATTGTATTTCGGGTTCAGCATTTTTACAAGACCTTTGATCTCTGTTTCATCAGCGTCATCGTTTTCGTTAAGAGCACGTACATCCTGAAGGATATCAGCCATTTTATAGATTGCGTTGTCACCGCGTTCCGGAGCAGAACCGTGGCAGGAAACACCTTTGACATCAATGCGGATTTCCATACGTCCGCGCTGTCCTCTGTAGATGCCGCCGTCAGTTGGTTCTGTGGAAACTACGAATTCCGGACGAACTTTATCTTCGTTGATGATATACTGCCAGCAGAGACCGTCGCAGTCTTCTTCCTGAACGGTTCCAACAACCATGATCTTGCAGCCTTCCGGAATCAGATCCAGGTCTTTCATGATTCTTGCACCGTAAACAGCAGATACAAGTCCGCCGCACTGGTCAGATACGCCGCGGCCGCCGATCTCTTCATCTGTTTCATAGCCTTCGTAAGGATCAAATGTCCAGTTTTCAATGTTTCCGATACCTACGGTATCGATATGTGCATCATAAGCAATAATCTTGTCACCGGTACCCATGTATCCGATCACGTTGCCCTGAGGATCGATCACAACCTCGTCAAAGTCCAGTTTTTTCATTTCAGCAGCGATTGTATCGATATGTGCTTTTTCGTCGCAGCTTTCTCCCGGGTTTTTTACGATAGCCCGTAAGAATCTGGTCATATCCTCCAGATAATTCTGAGCAGCTTCGTTTATTCTTGCATAGTCCATTGTAAATACCTCCCATAATAAATTGATAATTAATAAGTTTTAATTTTTGATAGCCCTGCAGTTATTTACTTAAGGATTCGTCTGTTCCATAGAGACCGTCCCATACGATTTCGCGATAGCGGACAGGATCGGTATCCCCCTCTGTAGAGATCACAAGAACGTTGGAGTTTTCGTCCAGTTTCAATGCTTCCTTAAGATCAGCTGCATCTGCATCATGAAGAGCTGTATAGCAAAGTCCAAGAGGAACGGAACCGGATTCGCCGGAAACGATATGCGGGTCATTTTCCAGAGGATTTGCGTAAATTCTGGTTGCTTTTGCGCTCATCCAGTCTGGACAGGATGCAAATACAGTTACATGATTTCGTAAGATATCCCATCCGATTGTATTTCCTTCACCACAGGCAAGACCGGCCATAATGGTCTGAAGATCTCCGGTAACGTTTACAAGCTCGCCGGTTTTCTTCATAGCGGAACGGTAGAGACAATCTGCAGCGCCTGCTTCACACACTACCATAACCGGAGGATTTTCTTTGTATTTGTTAGCAAAGTAACCGACAACTGCGCCTGCCAGAGAGCCGACTCCTGCCTGTACAAATACATGGGTCGGTCGGTCGATGCCCTGTTCCTTCAGCTGTTGATCCGCTTCTCTTACCATAGTGCCGTATCCCTGCATGATCCAGGAGGGGATTTCCTCATAGCCTTCCCATGCAGTATCCTGAACGATGATACCGTGTTCTGTTTTGGCAGCTTCTGCAGCAGCCATTCTTACACAGTCGTCATAGTTGCATTCTTCGATAGTCACAGTAGCCCCTTCTTTGGCAATGTTGTCAAATCTTGTTTTTGTGGTTCCCTTCGGCATTCTTACAACTGCTTTCTGCCCAAGACGGTTGGCAGCCCATGCAACGCCTCGTCCGTGATTTCCGTCGGTGGCAGTAAAGAAAGTTGCCTGACCAAATTCTTCTCTTAATTTTTCAGAAGAAAGAACGTTGAAAGGAAGCTCACTGATGTCGCGTCCAAGCTCTTTTGCTATGTAACGTCCCATTGCATAGGAACCGCCAAGAACCTTAAATGCGTTTAAGCCAAAACGATAAGATTCATCTTTACAGAAAATATTTTTCACACCAAGATAGGAAGCAAGAGCGGAAAGCTTCTGGAGTGGAGTTACTGTATACTGTGGGAAGCTTTTGTGAAACTCATTTGCTTTTGCTACATTTTCCTCGGACATCAGATCCAGAAATTTGTCATCGGATTTTGGTATCTGATTAACAGTCCATTTTAATCCTTCCGTCATTTGAAAAACCCTCCTTAAAAATTTTAATTTGTACTAATTAATTTCTGTTCGCTTATACACATCATACCATATTTACAGGATTTTGCAATAGAAAATACAAAATTTTTTAGGTTTTTCAAAAAAGATTTAGCAACCTTGAAGAGATGGTATTGCTATGTTAAAATAAGAATAAATTCAGGGCAGAAAAAAGGAGGAAAAGAAAACGGCATGGCAGTTTTTCGGGCATTTCGGGCATTGCGTCCCACTACAGAAAAAGCGGCAGAAGTAGCAGCACTTCCCTATGATGTGGTTGGCAGGGAAGATGCTCGTCTTATTGGAGAAAAGAATCCGGATTCGTTTCTTCATGTGGATCGTGCAGAGATGGACCTTCCGGAAGATACGGATCTTTATGATGATCGCGTATATGAAAAAGCAGCAGAGAATCTGAAAAAAATGGAAGAGAGCGGAATCCTTATTCAGGATGAAATCCCCTGTTATTATATTTATGAGCTGACCAGAAAGGGAAAAATACAGACAGGTATTGCAGGCTGCTGTTCCATTGATGAGTATATGGAGGGAACAATAAAAAGGCATGAACTTACCAGAGAGGATAAGGAACAGGATCGTATCCGGCATGTGGATGCGTGTGATGCAAATACAGGTCCCATATTTCTGGCATGCAGGTATTCAGACAGGCTTCTTGACCTGATCGCAGAATGGAAAGAGGAGCACAGTCCGGCATATGATTTTACAGCGGAAGATGAAATAGGACATCGTGTATGGGTGATCGATGAAAAAGATCAGTGTGAAATTATAAAAACAGAATTTCAGGAGATTCCTTCTCTTTATATTGCAGACGGTCACCATCGTGCAGCGTCAGCGGTAAAGGTAGGACAGCAAAGAAGAACAGAACATCCTGACTATACCGGGGAGGAAGAATTTAATTATTTTTTGTCTGTAGTTTTTCCGGCAGATCAGCTTACGATTCTTTCGTATCACCGTGTAGTAAAAGATCTGAATGGTCTTACAGAAAAAGCTTTTCTTGGAGCTCTGAAGTATAATTTTGAACTGATGATCATGCCGGGATTTCCATGCAAGCCTGTGGAAAAGCATTGTATGGGAATGTATGCAGGAGGTGAATGGTACCATCTGAAAGCCTGGGAGGATATTTATAAAGATCTGGATATTGTAGAACAGCTGGATGTATCTCTTCTTCAGGAAAAGGTTCTGGATCCGGTATTGGGGATCAAAGATCCAAGGACAGATGAACGGATCCGGTTTGTGGGAGGAAATCATAAGCTGAAAGAATTGCAGAAAATGGCAGATGAAACAGGCGGTGTGGCTTTTGCCATGTATCCTACATCTATGGATGATCTGATGCAGATCGCAGATGAGGGAAAACTTATGCCTCCAAAGTCTACCTGGTTTGAACCGAAGCTGAGAAGCGGACTTTTTATCCATAAGCTGAGTTGATATGCATTATAATCAGTAGATAATGATATATATAAGAGAAAAGTCACAAATCTTTTTCCTATAATTGGAAACAGATTGGTGACTTTTTTTGATTATGCAAAATTTGCACAAAAATTAAAACAACTTTTTACAGCAATTTTCATATTTTTACGATTGATTTTTGGATTTCATATGCTATAATTCCGATAGCAAAAAATCAAAGATGGGGGTGTTGTTATTGGAGATGTTGTTATGCATTCCGTTTGCAGGTCTTCTGCTGTGTATCGCGGTTATGCCGCTGATCAAAGGTGAGTGGTGGGAATCACATCAGCCGTTGGTGGTTGGTTTCTGGATCCTTCTTATGATTGTGCCATTTGCTTTTGTTTACGGACCGGGCAGAGCAGCGGAAACAGTACTGGAATGTACGATAAATGATTATCTGACATTTATTATCCTTTTGTTCGGACTTTTCTGCGTATCCGGCAATATAACAATGGAGGGAGATTTTGCAGGCTCTCCAAGGATCAACGTATGCCTGCTTGCGCTGGGAACGCTTCTTTCAAGCTGTATCGGAACTACAGGTGCAAGTATGCTGATGGTGCGTCCTGTGATCAAAATGAATTCCTGGAGAAAGAGGAAAAGCCATATCATGGTTTTCTTTATTTTTATGGTATCGAATATGGGAGGATGCCTGACGCCTATTGGGGATCCGCCGCTTTTGATGGGATTTATGCGAGGGGTGCCTTTTTTCTGGAGTATGCATCTGTTTCCGGTTTTGATCTTTAATATGGTGCTTCTTTTGTTTGTCTTTTATCACCTTGATAAATGGGCTTATCGAAAGGATATTGCCCGGGGAAGAAAACCGGATATCAGTAAACCGGGTACAGAATTCCATATTGACGGACTGCATAATATTGTCTTTTTGGTTATGATCGTAGCAGCAGTGATCTTAAGCGGTGTACTTCCGGGAATGCCGGTATTTCAGGATGCGGCAGGAAATGTAAGGGGAATCCATATTTTTGGAGAAGTTACTCTGACATTTCCGGCTTTGATTGAATGTGCACTGATCCTCCTTGCTGCATGGCTTTCTTTTAAAACAACAAAAAGTGAGATCCGAAGAAGAAATCACTTCACCTGGGGAGCCATTAAAGAGGTGGCAGTTTTGTTTATTGGTATCTTTATCACAATGCAGCCGGCACTGATGCTTCTTAAGGCAGTAGGACCGGAACTGGGCGTAACAGAACCGGCTCAGATGTTCTGGGCTACAGGTGCTCTTTCCAGTTTCCTGGACAATACACCTACATATCTGGTGTTTCTGACCACTGCAGGAACTCTGGGATTCACGCAGGGTATTGTTACCTCTCTGGGTACTGTTCCTGTAAAGGTTCTCTCTGCAATTTCCTGCGGAGCCGTATTTATGGGAGCAAATACATATATTGGAAATGCGCCGAATTTCATGGTAAAATCCATTTCGGATGAGAATGGTGTAAATATGCCGTCATTTTTCGGATATATGCTCTGGTCTCTGGTATTTCTGGTACCTGTATTTATAATTGATATGCTGGTATTCTTTATGTAAGGAGGGCGGACAGCTATGGAAGAAAAACAGAAAAAATATATAGAACTTGCCAATCGGATTTATGATCTGGACGGTGAGGTTTATGAAAGTGTAGGATCTTCTCTTGGCCGTACTTTTACCGGAGGGAGAGAGGCAACTGTCCGTACCCTGAGCATGCTGATGTACACCAAGCCGGATGGTCATCTTCTTCGAAGCGAGATGGCTTTGATCAGCAACATGGCCCGTACCATTCAGGATAAGGAAGAAAAATCCCGTCTGATGAGGAAATATAACGATATCCTCAAAGAAGTAGAAGCTCTTCCGGATGGATTTGGAAAAGTGGATATCCTGGATCAGGACAGACTTTCTCTGAACCTGGCGGCTGGAAGTGAAAAGATGTCCAAAGACGATCATCTGGTAATCTGTATCAGCCGTACTCATGGCAGTGCAGGAAATGATATTGGATTTGAACTGGCAGATGAACTGAAGATTAATTACTATGATGTAGAAATATTTAATCAGGTTTTGAAACGCCTTGAGGCAGATAAAGATGCAGTCAATGATACAGAGAATTTTGTGGAATTTAATAAGTACACAAAGAAAAAAAAGCTGACGATGAAAGAAAGATTTCGGGAATTCAGCCGTTATCACGGACTTAAAAAGCAGGATGCTGTGTTTTTTAATATGAGTGATCTGATCTGCAGCCTGGCAAAAACAGAAGACTGCATCATTATGGGACGATGTGCGGATATGATCCTGAAAAACAACCATATTCCTCATATCAGTCTTTTTATCAGCGCACCATTTTCTGTGCGTGTGCAGCATACAATGGAAGTACGAAATATGAATCTGAAACAGGCGGTTCACTTTTTGAAGAAAATGGATCGCCAGCACAGAAAGTATTATCAGTTTTATACAGGTGAAAAATGGGGAAAACCTGAGAATTACGACCTGTGTATCAACAGTGCCAATTACGGGATGAGAGAGACAATAGATGTGATAAAAAGAATGATCACGAGATAAAAGATCCCCGGTAAACGAATGAGAGGATTTCTGGTAAACATCAGAAAAATATCATTCATTTGCCGGGGGATTTTTATTTATTTACATCAATATAGCTGTAAAGTGTATACTTGGAAATTCCGAAATAATTAGCAACCTTGTCACCAGACTTGGTAATCAGGAAAGCGCCGGAATCATTCAGGAACTGGATGGCAGTTACTTTGTCATCTTTGTTCATCAAAGCTACAGGCTTTCCTACAAGCGCTACAGATTCTTCGATCAGATGATCCAGAAGATCATTGACATTATGGGTGATCTCCTTGGGTTTTTCTTCTGTGTTTACAGGCGTCACCAGATCGTGAAGCGCACTTTCTACCATGGTCAGTCTGGAAATGTCATAATTGATACCAAATACGTAGTGCAGACTTCCGTCATCGTCACGGATATAGGAGGTGCTGCACTTAAGAATCTTGCCGTCAGAGGTTTTCATTAAATAACCGGCGTGATCTTTTAAATCATCAGGCTGGATATCATCTGGGTTTTTATTTTTGTGGATGTGACGGATCACATCAAAAACTGCATTGGATGGTCCGTCTCCAACTCCTCTGTTTGTTACATGACCGTTTTCAATATATACGATGGAAGTTTCCGGATCATTTGTTTTCAGGTCATGTATGACTACCTCGCAGTCAGGACCGAACTGACAGGCAATATCGTGAGCAATCTGTTTTAATACAGTAAGCCGTCCCATATACTTACCTCCTCCTTTTTCTTATCTCTAATATAACATAATAAAATGAAAATAAAAAGTTTTTTTACGAAAAAATTTATGTAAGCCTGAATAATTTTGAATCTGTACAGGGGAAAAGGTTGAAGGAAAGAGAAAAGAATGGTATATTGAAAAAAACAGAAATTGGGGGTTGATCTTATGAAATATTTGCTGAAAAATGGTACAGTTGTTTCTGGAGAAGGCAGCAGACAGGCAGATGTTTTGATCGATGGTGAAAAAATCGTTGACGTAGGCAGGAACCTGGATGCTGAGGGCGCGGAAATCCTGGATGCAGCCGGCAAGCTTCTTTTTCCGGGGTTTATTGACGGACACACACATTTTGACCTGGAAGTGGCGGGAACAGTTACAGCAGATGATTTTGAAACCGGAACAAAAGCGGCTCTTCTTGGAGGGACTACTTTTGTGATCGATTATGCATCACAGGATAAAGGCGGCCACACCCTAAGGGAAGGGCTGAAAAAGTGGCATGACAAAGCAGACGGAAAGTGTTCCTGTGATTATTCTTTCCATATGTCCGTAGTCGAATGGAATCCAGAAACAGAAGCAGAGATTCAGGATATGATCGATGAGGGTATTACAAGTTTTAAGCTTTATATGACATATCCGGCTATGATCGTCGATGACTGTGATCTTTATAAGATTCTGAAAAAACTGGGACAGTGCGGCTGCTTTGCAGGTGTACATTGTGAAAATGCAGGTGTGATCGATGCACTGATAGCAGAAGCAAAGAAGGAAGGACGTCTGGGACCGGAAAATCATCCGCTGGTTCGGCCGGATACTATGGAGGCAGAGGCTGTCCACAGACTTCTGGCAATTGCAAAAGAAGCAGATGCTCCGGTTATGATCGTTCATCTTACAAACAAAAAAGCCTATGAGGAAGTGATGGCTGCAAGGAAAAAAGGTCAGACCGTATATGCGGAAACCTGTCCTCAGTATCTTCTTCTGGAGGACAGCGTTTATTCCAAACCGGATTTTGAGGGGGCTGTTTATGTATGTGCGCCTCCTATCCGTAAAAAAGAAGATCAGGACTGTTTGTGGGAAGCTCTTGGAAAAGAAGAAATCCAGACTGTCGCTACAGACCAGTGCAGTTTCAGCTTAGAGCAAAAAGCATTAGGCAGAGAGGATTTTACGAAGATTCCGGGAGGACTTCCAGGAGTGCAGACACGAGGAACACTTCTTTATACTTATGGGGTCAGGGAAGGAAAGATCACAGAAGCTCAGATGTGTAAGCAGTTAAGTGAAAATCCGGCAAAGCTTTACGGTGTTTATCCAAGAAAAGGTGTGATCCAGCCCGGGAGCGATGCAGATATTGTTATCCTGGACCCTTCCAGGGAAGATGTGATCTCTGCCAAAACCCATGCATATAATACAGATAACAACCCGTTTGAAGGCTTTAAGCTTGGCTGCAAGATCGATGACGTATTCTTAAGAGGTCATCATGCAGTGGCTGGGGGGAAACTGAAAGAAGAAAAACTGGGAACATTTATCCGAAGAGAAAAAAATATGCTGTAACTCTCTGTTTGTGAGGAAGGGGCGGATTTTGTTTTTTGTTCCCCACAGACGATGCAGAGAGAAAAAAGCAGATTATGTACTATGATCTGCTTTTTCTCTTTGCATCTGGAAGTAGACAACACCAAAACAGAACTCCTTCCGGATTGAATATGGCTACCATTTGCAGGCTGGCCATTCCGCCGCCCCACCCCCCCACAAGCAGAAATTTAAAGATTTACATTAATATTCTGCTCTTTGACATTATGTTTCTTTGCATATCCGGTAAGGATCAGTGTCAGGGCTCCGTCTCCTGTTACGTTACATGCTGTGCCGAAGCTGTCCTGAAGAGCAAAAATTGTAAGCATCAGAGCCGTGCCGGTTTCATTAAATCCAAGAATACCTGTAATGATTCCGAGAGATGCCATAACGGTACCTCCGGGAACACCGGGAGCTCCGATGGCAAATACTCCGAGAAGGAGGCAGAAAAGAATCATAGTTCCGGCTGAAGGAATCGTGCCGTACAGGATTTTGGAGACTGTCATGCAGAAGAATACTTCCGTAAGAACAGAACCGCAAAGATGGATGTTTGCAAAAAGAGGAATACCAAACTGTACCATATCTTTACGAAGCGGTTTTGCTTTGTCTGCACACTGAAGGGCAACGGCAAGTGTTGCGGCAGAGGACATGGTTCCTACTGCAGTAAGGTAAGCGGGACCATAATAACGTACAACGTCCCAGGGATTTTCTTTGGAATAGATGCCCGCCAGTACATATAAAAGTGCCATCCAGATAAAATGACCGATCAGAACAATTGCGATAACCTGAAGGAATACCGGGAACTGTTTGGTTATGGATCCTTCATAAGCCAGACCACAGAAGGTAAGAGCAATAAAGAAAGGAAGGATCGGAATGATCACTTTGGATACGATGGAAAGCACGATAGCCTGAAATTCATCCAGAATTCCGGTGATCAATCTAGATTTGTTCCAGGTAGCGGCAAGACCTATCATAACAGAAAAGACAAGGGCGCTCATAACAGACATGATCTGCGGGATCGCAAGCTCAAACACAACAGGAGGCAGTTCTTTCAGCCCTTCGACATCTGTAATAATGGAAAGGTGAGGAATCAATGTATAACCTGCTGCAGTAGAAAAAAGTGCGGCACCAATAGAGGATGCATATGCGATCACAATGGCAACGCCCAGCATACGGGAAGCGTTGTTTCCCAGTTTGGTAATGGACGGTGCAATAAAACCAATGATGATCAGCGGCACACAGAAATTAATCACCTGTCCAAGAATATATTTCAGTGTTACCACTACGTTCAAAATACCCAGGGTAAGGTCTGAGCCGTCTGTAGAATTAAGAATAAGTCCGATCACAATTCCAAGGATAACTCCTACAAGAAGTTTAAATGGAAGACTTTTAAAAAAACTGTTTTTTTTCATAAAATGAGAATCCCCCTTCAAAAATATTTTCAGCATTCCTGATCTACATTTACACGGTCGATCATAATATTTAATATTTCGGTATCTGTGGAGCGCATTCCCACACGGCCGATATATCCCATACTTTTGATGGTTTCTTCCACATCGCCGCGGATAATGCCTTCACCGGGAAGAAAGCTTTTATTCTGAATGCTCAGATGGAATGCCATAAGAGCCGCATCTACGGAGGATGCGATCTTTGCTGCACAGGATGGTTTGGCGCCGTCACATACGATGCCTCCGATATTGCCGAGTGTGTTGATGATGGTCAGGGATACCTGCTGATAGTTTCCTCCATACATATAAGTGATGCCGGCCCCGGCTCCGCAGGCTGCACTGACAGCACCGCAGTATGCGGAAAGACTTCCAATATAATATTTCTGATGGATGGCTATCAGATTGCTGACCACAAGAGACCGATAAAGCTTCTCTCTGGAAACTTCCCATTCTTCCGCATAGGCGATAACAGGAAGAGAAACAGTCATTCCCTGATTTCCGCTGCCGGAGTTGATCACAACAGGCATGGAACAGCCGCCCATGCGGGCATCGCTTCCTGCAGCTGCTCTGGCACATGCTCTGGTAGTGATCCCTTTTCCCCAGACATGCATAAGTGTTTTTCCAATCTGAGCACCATAGTTGTTGTCCAGACCTTCCTGAGAAATGGCAGTATTCATGCGGATCTGACGTTCCAGGATTTCCTTTACGTCTTCAACGACTACCTGATCGGCAAAATCCAGGATATCTTTTACAGTAAGCTTGGATTTGTCAATGGCAGAATCAATCTTTTTTTCTTCTGTTTCCCTGGAGAGAATCACCTGGTCATCTTTTACGATCCGTATAATATTGGTATGCTGATCTACAATGGTAACCTCGGCAAAATGATCTCCTTTGATTACCCTGGCAACAATATAAAGGTTTGATACTCCTTCTGCCAGAGTACAGGAACAGATCTTTTTTTCTATCAGATCTTTTGTTTTTTCGATGTGCTCCGGACGTATTTCTTCCAGAACTTCCAGCGCTTTGTCAGCATTGCCGCCTACAACGCCCAGAACAGCTGCCACATCGATTCCCTTCAGACCTCCTGAATTAGGGACTGTGACGCCTTTTACGTTTTTGATAATGTTTCCGCTTAACTGCATTTCAATCGTATCCGGAAATTCTCCAAGAATCTGTCGGGCTTTTGCTGCTGCATAGGCAATGGCAATAGGTTCCGTACATCCCAGAGCGGGAACAAGTTCGTGTTTCAGAATAGCCAGATAATTTGCATATAATGCAGAATCCATATGTTCCTCCTTTCTGTGAGGCATGTTCAGACAGCTGACTGCATACCGCACTAAGCATTATGGAGTTAGTATAATATAAAATATATCCTAAATCAATAATTATACAAAACAACTATAAAAAAATGAAAAATATGCATTTACTTGTGCGTTTTGCTTGTTTCTGGGTAAATCATATGATAAAATAAAAATATTCACCGGACTTTTAAGGATAAACCTGCGAAGAATGGATGTGAGAGAGAAACAGAAAAGAGCGTATTGCTGCAGGAAAACTGCAGTATTTCTGTACATATCCCCGGTGTCTGTCTGACATCGGGTTTTTATTTTGTCGAAAATAAAAACGATGGGACACGGATGAAAAACAGGAGAGGAGATGTGATATGGAAACGAGAATCGCAGTGATTGCCATTATTGTAGAAGACAGAGGCAAAAGCGAAGCGCTGAACCGGATTCTGCATGATTATGGGGAATATATAGTTGGAAGGATGGGCATCCCATATCGTTCAAAAGGTGTTTCTGTGATCAGTGTGATCCTGGATGCGCCCCAGGAAAAAATAAGTGCTCTGTCAGGTAAGCTGGGAATGCTGGACGGCGTGTCCAGTAAAACTGTATATTCAAAAATTCCGGAGAAAAATCAATGAGAGAGCTGATCCATAAACTTTATCAAACACAGACCCTGGAAAGAGAAGAACTGATCTTTCTTATATCAGAAAGAGACGAGGAAACGGAACGGTACGCCAGAGATCTGGCAAGGAAAGTTCGGGAAGAAGTCTACGGAAACAGGATTTTTATCAGAGGTTTGATCGAATTCACCAATTACTGCAAAAATGACTGCTATTACTGTGGTATCAGAAGAAGCAATAAAAATGCAGCCAGGTACCGTCTTACAAAAGAGGATATTCTCCATTGCTGCCGGCAGGGATACGATCTGGGCTTCCGGACCTTTGTGCTGCAGGGAGGCGAGGATGGATATTTTACGAAGGAAAGACTTGCCAATTTGATCTATGAGATAAAAGAAACTTATCCGGATTGTGCCCTGACACTTTCTGTTGGAGAAAAGTCGGAAGCAGAATACAGGGCTTTCCATGAGGCTGGGGCAGACCGTTATCTTCTCCGGCATGAAACAGCCGATAAGGATCATTACCGTATCCTTCATCCGGAACCTCTTTCACTGGAAAACAGGAAACATTGCCTTGAGACACTGAAAAAGATCGGATTTCAGACAGGGGCAGGATTTATGGTAGGATCTCCGGGACAGACACCGGAAACACTGGCAGAGGATTTTCTGTTTTTGAAGAATCTTGATCCGGAAATGGTGGGGATCGGACCTTTTATTTCTCATGGGGATACCCCTTTCCGGGATAAGGCTGACGGTACACTGGAAGATACTCTTTTTTACCTGGCGCTTCTGCGCCTGATGCTTCCAAATGTTCTCCTTCCGGCTACCACAGCCCTTGGGACTATTCACCCTTCCGGGAGAGAATTGGGAATTCTTTCCGGCGCCAATGTGGTGATGCCGAATCTTTCCCCTCTTTCTGTCAGAAAGAAATATATGCTTTATGACGGAAAAATCTCCACAGGAGACGAGGCGGCAGAAGGAATAAAAAATTTAAAAAAGCGTATGGAAACAATCGGCTGTCAGATTGTGACAGACCGCGGAGATTATTACAAAAAATAAAAATGCGGCTGATAAAGCGGCAAAAAGGAGGAAATCATGTACGATCCGAAATCAACAAAAGCAACAGAATTTATCGATCATCAGGAGATACTGGATTCTCTTGCCTATGCAAAAGAGAATAAGGACAATACAGAACTGATTGAAAATCTGATTGAGAGAGCCAGAGACTGTAAAGGTCTCAGTCACAGAGAGGCAGCACTTCTGCTGGAATGCGAAGATCCCCGCCTGATTGACAAAATGTATCATGTGGCAAAGGAGATTAAACAGAAATTTTATGGAAACCGAATCGTAATGTTTGCGCCTCTGTATCTTTCTAATTACTGTATCAACGGATGTGTGTACTGTCCTTATCATGCAAAAAACAAACATATCCGACGGAAAAAACTGACACAGGAAGAAATTCGACAGGAAGTGATCGCCCTTCAGGATATGGGACATAAGCGTCTTGCTCTGGAAACGGGAGAAGATCCAAAAAATAATCCGATCGAGTATATCCTGGAGAGTATTAAAACTATCTACAGCATCAAACATAAAAACGGAGCAATCCGCCGTGTCAACGTAAATATTGCGGCAACTACTGTGGAAAATTACCGCAGGCTGAAAGAAGCCGGTATCGGAACTTACATCCTTTTCCAGGAGACTTATAATAAAGAAAGTTATGAGGCTCTTCATCCGACAGGGCCAAAGAGCGATTATGCATATCATACAGAGGCTATGGATCGTGCTATGGAAGCGGGTATTGATGATGTAGGCTGCGGCGTGCTTTTTGGACTGGAAACTTATCGCTACGATTTTGTGGGCATCCTTATGCATGCAGAGCATCTGGAGGCAAGATTTGGAGTGGGACCTCATACCATCAGTGTTCCCCGCATTTGTCCGGCAGATGATATTGATACGAAAGATTTTACCAATGCAGTGCCGGATGAGATTTTCCAGAAGATTGTTGCCGTGATCCGTATTGCAGTTCCGTATACAGGAATGATCATTTCTACCCGTGAGACGCAGAAGTGCAGAGAAAAGGTCCTGGATCTTGGAATTTCCCAGATCAGCGGCGGTTCCAGAACTTCTGTAGGCGGATATGCAGAGGAGGAGGCAGAAGAGGAGAACTCTTCTCAGTTTGATGTCAGTGACAGACGGACATTGGACGAGGTGGTAAACTGGCTTCTGGAGTTGGGCTATATCCCAAGTTTCTGTACTGCATGCTATAGGGAAGGACGTACAGGAGACCGCTTTATGTCTCTGGTAAAAGGCGGACAGATCGCAAACTGCTGTCACCCCAATGCATTGATGACTTTGAAGGAATATCTGGAGGATTATGCTTCTCCTGATACCAGAGAAAAGGGACTGAAGGTGATTGAAAGAGAGCTTAAGAATGTAGGCCGGGAAAAGACAAGAGAAATCTGTGAAAGAAATCTGAAAGAGATTGAAAATGGAAGGAGAGACTTCCGTTTCTGATGTTAATAGCAAAAAACACTTGCATAACATACCTGTGATGGGGTATAGTGGTGGTATGCGATAAAGGAGGAAAATTCTTATGAAGAAATCCAGATTACTGATTGCACTGGCAGGTCTTACTCTTATTGCTTCCGGCTGTGGATACAGCACAGGAGGAGAGGACTCTACCGTGACTGTGATAAAAGCAACCCCTACACCAACTGCAACGCCAACACCCATTGCAACCCCTACACCGGCAGTAACCGCAACGCCTGTACCTGAAACTTCACAGACGGCAAGCGGCGTGAAGATCATAAAGAAGGATGCTGTCTATTATGCAAATAATGAGGCAAATATCCGTACAGACTGCGTGACAACAGACCAGACAAATATCATCCAGAGCACCAAGGTGGGCGATCAGCTTACCGGTACAGGAGTCAGTGAGGATGGTCAGTGGATCGAAGTTGACATCAATGGACAGAAGGGCTATGTAAGCGCTCAGTATGTGACAACAGAGGCTCCGGCCGGAGCAGCGGCACCGGCGGCAGACCAGGCTGCAGCTCAGTAAACAGACGCAAAAAAGAAACCAGAGATGATTTCCGGCAGGAAAAGTATCTCTGGTTTTTTTGTACGTCTGTTTTTGAATGGAGCAGATTATTCCGGATACACCAGGCGGTCTTCCCTGATATCATAAAGGACTTCCTTCAGATATTTATCTGCCAGGTATTTTGCCATTCCAAGGTTCATATCCAGATAGTTTCCGCAGTCTTTGGCAGAAGCGCCGGGGATCTCGCCCTTAAAATCGCGGATGAACTCAAACATTTCTGTGATCAGTCCTACAATATCTTTAGATTCCAGATCACCTGCAAGGAGAAGATAATTTCCTGTACGGCAGCCCATAGGCCCCCAGTAGATCACCTTTGATCCGAATTCCTCATGATTGCGGAGAAAAGTAGCTGCCAGATGTTCCATAGCATGGAGCTCTGCAGTGTTCATAACAGGTTCCTCATTAGGAGAGGTCATACGGATATCAAAAGTAGTGATCACCTGATCACCCAGATAATCCTTGCGGGAAACATAGATTCCCGGCTGCAGCTTAATATGGTCTATAGTAAAGCTTGCAATTTTTTTCATGTGTGTTCCTCCTGAAATATATGATATATCATTTTAGCAGAGTCCGGGGCAGGAAACAAGCAGTTACTGTGAACAATAACGAAGGGGAACCAGTAATTCATTGACTTTATTTCTATAGAATGATAAACTGGTATACAGCTTAGAAATGCATCAACAAGAGAGGTAAATATCATGATAGACGGAAAAAAAGTTTTATTCAGCGGTATGCAGGCGACAGGAAACCTTACATTGGGAAATTATCTGGGTGCTCTGAAAAACTGGCTGACTTTAAGTGATGAATATGAATGTTTTTACAGTGTAGTGGATCTTCATTCCATTACCGTACGCCAGAATCCGGCAGAACTTCGTAAAAGAGCCCGTAATCTTCTGACTCTTTATATTGCAGCAGGCCTTGATCCTAAGAAAAACTGTATCTATTATCAGTCCCATGTTTCCGGACATGCGGAGCTGTCCTGGATTTTAAGCTGTTTTACTTATATGGGCGAGCTGAACCGTATGACTCAGTTTAAAGATAAGGCTGCCAAACATGCAGACAATATTAATGGCGGTCTCTTTACCTATCCGGTTCTGATGGCGGCAGATATCCTTCTGTATCAGGCGGATGTGGTTCCGGTGGGAATTGACCAGATGCAGCATCTGGAACTTACCAGAAATGTGGCAGAGCGCTTTAATAATATTTACGGAGATGTATTTACAGTTCCGGAAGCATATGTAGGCAAGGTGGGAGCTAAGATCATGAGTCTTCAGGATCCTTCCAGAAAAATGTCCAAGTCTGATGAGAATCCAAACGGAAGTATTTATCTTATGGATGATCCGGATACGATCATGCGTAAATTTAAACGTGCAGTGACAGATTCCGAAGGCTGTATTGCTTATCGTGAGGAACAGCCGGGAGTTAAGAATCTGATCGATATCTACTGTGCATGCACCGGAAAGACACCGGATGAGGCAGTAAAAGAATTTGACGGAAAAGGCTACGGTGAATTGAAGCCGGCAGTGGCAGAGGCAGTGATTTCTGTGCTGAAGCCTCTTCAGGATGAGTTCGCAAGACTTTCCAAGGATAAGGCATATATTGACTCTGTGATCAAAGAGAACGCAGAAAAGGCAAATTACTATGCAGCAAAGACACTGCGCAAGGTACAGAGAAAGGTTGGTTTCCCGGACAGGATCCGATAATCATAAAAGAGGAAAGAGAAAAACTCCGGCAGACAAAACAGAAAAGCGGAGGGGCAGAAGCCGGTCCGCATACAACAACAGGATCAGGAGGAACAAAAATGAAACGTAAGACTCTGGCAGTACTTTGTGCTGCAGTACTTTCAGCGGCAATGCTGACAGGCTGCGGCGGAACGAAAGAATCAGCAGAAAAGACAAAAACAGAAACTGCTGCAGAAAAATCAGATTCAAAAGAAGAAACGGTTAGTGACGAAGAGGCAGAGAAGGCCGGTTTCAGCGACGGAGAAGAGACTTCTTCGGATGATGGAAACAAAGAAGAAGCAGAAAAAACAGATACATCAGAGAAAGCAGCAATTCTGGATACCAGCAGCGAGCTGACCGGCATCCATCATGCTCAGATCATTGTTAAGGATTATGGTGAAATCCAGGTGGAACTGGATGCGGATACAGCTCCGATCACAGTGACAAACTTTGTGAAGCTGGCACAGGATGGATTTTATGACGGACTCACTTTCCACCGTATTATAAAAGACTTTATGGTCCAGGGCGGGGATCCCCTGGGAAACGGTACAGGCGGAGCTGATGAAGAAATTAAAGGAGAATTTGCCAATAATGGTGTGGAGAATGACATTTCTCATACAAGAGGAGTGATCTCCATGGCAAGATCTATGGATCCTAACAGTGCAAGCTCTCAGTTCTTTATTGTTCATAAAGACAGTACATTCCTGGATGGAGATTATGCCGGATTCGGGCATGTAACAGAAGGAATGGATGTAGTGGACAAAATCTGCGAAGATGCCCAGCCGGTAGATGACAATGGAACAATTGTGGCAGAAGAACAGCCGGTGATCGAGTCAATTACGATCTTAGATTGATACAAAAGAATAAAAAGAGTGAAAAACCTCTGCCTGGTTTGCGGGCAGAGGTTTTTTGACCATGATTGTTTTTTATCCCAGATAACTTTTTAAAAGATCAAAAGTATTTTTTACACCTTTTTTGTGACTTCTTTCGTATCCATGGGAAGCGTAAACTCCGGGACCAATCAGACAGTGACGGGCATCCACACCTGCGCTTAGAGCAGCATCTACATCAGAACCGTAGTAAGGATATACATCTACTGCAAAATCTACATCTGCTTTTCGGGCAGCCTGGATCAGTGCGGAAACTACATCATAATGAGAGGGGCCGCGGCTGTCTTTGGCGCAGATGGAAACCTGGCATTCTGTACATTCAAGTCCCTCTCCGACACAGCCCATATCCACTGCCAGCATTTCTGTCACATCTTCCGGAATGGATCCGCAGCCGCCATGTCCGACTTCTTCGAATACAGTAATATGCTGATAGATCCGGCGGGAAGGAGTGATATTTTCGTCTTTCAGATACTTTGCATAGCCAATAAGGATCGCGGTACTCAGTTTGTCATCCAGAAAACGGCTTTTAATGAAACCGGAGGGAGTGATCACGGTTCTGGGATCAAAGCATACAATATCTCCGGTCATGATACCAAGGCTTTTGACTTCTTCTTTGGTGGATACCAGTTCATCCAGAAGTACTTCCATGTCTTTGTAGGTACGTTTGGTATCATTGTAGTTTCCGTTTACATGGATGGAGGCATTGCATAACTGGAAAGTTCCTGTATAAGTCTTTCCTTCTCTGGTAATGATGCGGCAGTTTTCTGTTTCAGCATTGTTTGGATTCATGCCGCCTAAAGGAGTCAGCTTCAAAGTTCCCTGATCTGTAATGGAGGAAACCATGGCGCCCAGGGTATCCACATGACCGGTAAGGAGGATAGGACCTTCGGAAGGATCTGATACAGTTCCTGTTCCTTCTGAAATCTGTACCAGTACACCTCCTTTTGTGGTACGCTGAGGCTGGTATCCCATTTTACTGTAAGTTTCCAGCAGCCAGTCTGTTACATTTCTGGTATAGCCGGAGGGACTGTCAATAGAAAGAAGCTTCTGCGCCTGTTCCAGGATATATTCTGTGTAGTCTTTCATGTTGTTTCTCCTTTGTGAAATAATAATCTGAGTTTATTATAAAAAAAAACAGCTTTCAGGTCAATTGTAAAAAAAACTTGTCATTTACTATATAAAAGTATATAATAAAAATCGAAAATTAAATGAAGCAGACGGGAGCTTGTATGACAGGCTGAGAGGAAGGTATGACCTTCGACCGATAACCTGATTTGGATAATGCCAACGTAGGGATGCCTGAGCATAAGTGTATGTATAACGGGAAATTACCGAAATTGGTAATTTCCCGTTTTTTTCTTAACAGGCAGGACAGTCAGGGCTCATCAGGAAAAGAGGTGAAAATTTTGGTAAAGATAAATGGAGAAGAACTGTCGGTACAGGGACAGACGGTAGCAGATTATTTGGAAAAAACAGGATACTGCACCCCCCGGGTGGCAGTTGAAAAAAACGGAGAGATACTGCCGAAGGCGGAATACGACAGTACTGTTCTGGAAGATGGAGACGTTATAGAAGTAGTGAGCTTTGTTGGAGGAGGCTGAAATGATACCCACAAAAGCGGATATGTACAAAGCGCTTGAAGAACGTCATGGAAAAGAACTTCAGAAGAAATTTGCGTCTGCATCAGTAGCGGTCTGTGGCCTGGGCGGCCTCGGTTCCCATATTGCATTTGCTCTTGCCCGTGCAGGGATAGGCCGATTGCTCCTGATAGACTTTGACAGGGTGGATATTACAAATCTGAATCGTCAGCAGTACAAGGCGGATCAGATCGGACTGGACAAGACAGAGGCGCTTAAAGAAAATCTGAAGGAGGCTGCGCCTTATGTACAGATAAAAACTTATTGTAAAAAGCTGACAGAAAAAAATATTCCGGAGCTTTTGGATGAAGCAGACATTATCTGTGAAGCATTTGACGACCCGGAATGCAAGGCTGTTTTGACTGACACCGTGCTTAACCGTATGAAAGAAAAATATCTGGTGGCAGCGTCCGGGATGGCAGGACTTGGAAGTGGAAATATTATCTGTACCCGGAAGATCACAGAGAATTTTTACCTGTGTGGAGACGGGGTCAGTGAGGTGTCAGAGGAGACGGGGCTGTTTTCTGCCAGAGTGATGCTCTGTGCAGCTCATCAGGCGCATATTGTTTTGCGGATATTGGCAGGAGAACATGATGCATAAAAGCGAACAGATAAAAATACAAAGCTTGCAGGAAAAGGAGAAACAATTATGAAGGACGATAAGCTGATCATTGGAGGACATGAATTTCATTCCCGTTTTATTCTGGGATCAGGAAAATATTCCCTGAAGCTGATTGAAGCAGCTGTCAAGGATGCGGGGGCAGAGATTATTACATTGGCTGTCCGTCGTGCTAATACAAAAGAACAGGAAAATATTTTGGATTATATTCCGGAAGGAGTAACCCTTCTTCCAAATACCAGCGGTGCAAGAACGGCAGAGGAAGCAGTGCGTATTGCCTGTCTTGCGAGAGAGCTGGGATGTGGGAATTTTGTAAAGATCGAGATCATGCGGGATTCCAAATATCTTCTTCCGGATAATCAGGAGACAATCCGCGCTACGGAAATGCTGGCTGAGAAAGGATTTGTGGTGCTTCCCTATATGTATCCGGATTTATATGCAGCCCGTGATCTGGTTAATGCCGGAGCAGCTGCAGTTATGCCTCTGGCCGCTCCTATCGGATCTAACAAAGGACTTGCTACAAAAGATTTTATCCAGATTCTGGTAGATGAGATAGATCTTCCTGTTATTGTAGACGCAGGAATCGGAAAGCCCTCTCAGGCCTGTGAGGCAATGGAGATGGGTGCGGCAGCTATTATGGCAAAACTGCACTTGCCACAGCCGGAGATCTTCCGCTGATGGCAGCTGCATTTCGTCAGGCAATTGAGGCAGGACGGAAAGCATACCTTTCCGGACTTGGAAGAGTTCTTACCAGAGGAGGCTCTGCCTCGGATCCGTTAACAGGATTTCTCAGAGATTAAGGGGTGTAACTATGGAAAATCAGTTTTTTATCGATTCTGAATTCCTTTCAGAAAAAGCACTGGAAAAAAAGCACCGTCTGGAAACAGACCCGTCTTTTCGGAAAAATCATATGGAATACCTCCCGGGAATGGAAAGGATTTCGTCAGACGTATGTGAAAATGTCATAAAGCATATGGAAGAGTATGATTATACCCGGTATACAGCTGCAGATGTAAAGGCAGCCCTGGAACACGAAACATGCTCTATTGAAGATTTCAAAGCCCTGCTTTCTCCTGCAGCAGAACCGTTTCTGGAAAAAATGGCACAGAAAGCCAGCAGAGAGACCAGCAGACATTTTGGAAATACCGTATATTTTTTCACTCCTTTATATATTGCGAACTATTGTGAAAATTACTGCGTTTACTGTGGCTTTAACTGCTACAACCATATCAGCCGGATGAAACTTTCTATGGAACAGATTGAAAAAGAGATGCAGGTAATCGCAGACAGCGGAATGGAAGAAATTTTGATCCTGACAGGAGAAAGCCGGAGTCAGAGTGATGTGGAATATATCGGTGAGGCCTGCAGACTGGCACGGAAATATTTCCGCATGGTAGGACTGGAAATTTATCCGGTAAATACAGAGGAATATGCATATCTTCATAAGTGCGGTGCAGATTATGTGACGGTTTTTCAGGAAACCTATGATGCGGATAAATATGAAACTCTTCATCTGATGGGGCATAAACGAGTATGGCCGTATCGGTTTGATGCACAGGAGAGAGCCCTGAGAGGAGGCATGAGAGGCGTGGCGTTTTCTGCCCTTCTGGGTCTTTCGGATTTTCGGAAGGATGCACTGGCAACCGGACTGCATGCATATTTTCTTCAGAGGAAATATCCTCATGCAGAAATGTCTCTTTCCTGTCCAAGACTTCGTCCGATTATTAATAATGATAAGATCAATCCTCTTGATGTCCATGAAAAACAGCTTTGCCAGATCATCTGTGCCTATCGTATCTTTTTGCCCTTTGCAGGGATCACCGTATCCTCCAGAGAAAGTGCACAGTTTCGTAACGGCATCGTAAAAATAGCAGCTACAAAAGTTTCTGCAGGTGTTTCTACCGGCATTGGGGATCATGAAAAAAAGTACAGCGGAAAAGATTCTCAGGAGGTCTCAGGAGACGAGCAGTTTGAGATTGATGACAGCAGAAGTCTGGATGACATGTACCAGGATATTGAAGAGGAAGGCCTTCAGCCGGTGCTGAATGATTATGTTTATGTATAAGAATGCTGGAGAAAGGCACGGAAGGATATGAAAAAAAGAACAGAGATCATAAATGGTTCTGATATCCTGTCCGTAACAAACAGAAAGCTGTGCAGAGAAAAGTTTCTTGATCGTATAGAGAAGATCGCAGAAGCCCATCCGGCCGGAATTATCCTCAGAGAAAAGGATCTTTCGGAAGAAGAATACAGAAACCTTGCAGAGCAGGTATTGAAAATCTGCCGGAAACAGGAAACGAGATGTATCCTTCACAGTTTTTTTGATACAGCTCTTAAGCTGGAATGCGATGCAATTCATCTTCCGCTTTCGATACTTATGAATATGGATCCGGAAAAGCGAAAGCAGTTTCGGATTATGGGTGCGTCCTGTCATTCAGGAGAGGATGCAGTTCTGGCGGAGAAGATGGGCTGTACCTATATTACAGTCGGACATATTTTTGAAACGGACTGCAAAAAAGGACTGCCGGGGAGAGGTCTGGAGTTTCTGGAGCAGGTATGTCAGAAAGTTTCTGTTCCGGTTTACGCCATAGGGGGGATTACCGGAACTGCTATGGAAAAAATACGGCGTACAGGAGCGGCAGGAGCCTGTGTGATGAGTGGACTTATGACCTGTGAAGATCCGAAAGAATATCTGGAAGGATTCAAGGAGTGAACAGATGAAATTTAAAAAGGAAATGCTGCTGCTTTATGCAGTGACTGACAGGAAATGGACGGGAGAAAAAACTTTATATCAACAGGTAGAGGAAGCGTTAAAAGGCGGCGCAACGTTGATACAGCTTCGCGAAAAAAATATGTCGCAGGAGGAATTTCTCAAAGAAGCCAGGGAGATAACGGAGCTTTGCCATAGGTATGGAACAGCTCTGATCATTAATGACAATGTGGAGGTGGCTTTAAAAAGCGGTGCAGACGGAGTGCATGTAGGTATAGAAGATACTCCGGTAGAAGAGATACGAAAAATGACTCCCGGAGATTTTATCATAGGAGCTACTGCAAAAACAACAGAACAGGCACAGAGAGCTGAAAAAGAAGGGGCTGATTATATTGGGGTGGGAGCGGTATTTCCTTCTCCTACCAAGAAAAATGCTATCCGTATTACGCTGGAGCTGCTGAAAAAAATATGCAGCTCTGTCAGAATCCCGGCAGTAGCTATAGGTGGGATCACATATGAAAATGCAGGCACCCTTAGGGGCGGCAGAATGGCAGGAGTGGCTGTGGTATCTGCAGTGTTTGGAGCTGCTGATATCAAAAAAGAAACAGCCAGATTAAAGAAAAAAATTCAGGAGACAGTGTACTTATGAAACGTCCTACAGTTTTAACCATTGCAGGAAGCGATTCCAGCGGAGGAGCGGGAATACAGGCAGATATTAAAACTATGATCATGAACGGAGTCTATGCCATGAGCGCAGTAACGGCACTGACTGCTCAGAATACCATGGGTGTAAGAGCAGTTATGGAGGTTGCTCCGGAATTTTTAGAACAGCAGCTGGACGCAGTTTTTGAGGATATTTATCCGGATGCTGTAAAAATAGGTATGGTTTCATCCGGACCGCTGGTCCGTGTGATTGCAGACAAGCTTCGTTATTATGGAGCAAAAAAAATAGTAGTGGATCCTGTGATGGTGTCCACCAGCGGTTCAGTTCTTATGCAGGAAGAAGCACGGACGATTATGGAAGATCAGCTGTTTCCCATGGCCTCAGTGATCACACCCAATATTCCTGAGGCAGAGGTGCTTACCGGAAGAAAAATAAGAAGCAAAGAAGATATGGAGGCGGCAGCCTTATATCTGGGAATCCGTGGCATCCGGGCAGTACTTTTAAAAGGGGGACACAGTGTCAGCGATGCAGATGATCTTCTTTATGGCAACGGCCGGCTTACCTGGTTTCCTGGAAGGAGGATCCAGAATCCCAATACGCACGGAACAGGATGTACGCTGTCTTCTGCGATCGCATCTTTTCTTGCAAAAGGAATGGATGTAGAAGAGTCGGTGAAAGAAGCCAAGGAGTATATTTCCGGGGCGCTTGAAGCAGGGCTTGATATTGGAAAAGGAAACGGACCTCTGGATCATGGATATCGGATAAGCTATAAAAAAGCAGAAAGGGAAAATATATGAGAGAATATACAACACAGATGGATGCGGCAAGGCGCGGCATCATTACACCGGAAATGAAGATTGTGGCAGAAAAGGAATATCGTACAGAGGAGGAAATCCGTGACCTTGTGGCAAAAGGACAGGCAGTGATCTGTGCAAACAGGCTTCATACCTGCATTGATCCCAATGGAGTGGGCTCTATGCTGCGTACTAAGATCAATGTGAATCTTGGAGTATCCAGAGACTGTAAGGATTACGATGTGGAGATGAAAAAGGTAATGGCAGCGGTAGATATGGGAGCAGAAGCGATCATGGATCTTTCGTCTCATGGAAATACACAGCCTTTCCGAAAAAAACTGACGGGAGAATGCCCGGCTATGATCGGCACCGTTCCGGTTTATGACAGCGTGATTCATTATCAGAGAGATCTTTCTACACTATCTGCAAAGGATTTCATTGATGTGATCCGCCTGCATGCGGAGGATGGAGTTGATTTTGTGACTCTTCACTGCGGGATCACAAGAAAGACAATAGACCAGATCCGTACGCACAAAAGGAAAATGAATATTGTATCAAGAGGCGGATCTCTGGTGTTTGCATGGATGAGCATGACCGGAGAAGAGAATCCTTTTTATGAATATTATGATGAAATCCTGGACATCTGCCGGGAATATGATGTGACAATTTCTCTTGGAGACGCATGCCGTCCAGGCTGCCTTGCAGATGCCAGTGACGTATGCCAGATTGAAGAGCTGGTGCGTCTGGGGGAACTGACAAAACGTGCATGGGCCAAAGATGTGCAGGTTATGGTAGAGGGACCGGGACATATGCCATTGGACCAGATTGAAGCAAATATGAAGCTTCAGCAGACAATCTGTATGGGAGCGCCTTTTTATGTTCTGGGACCCATCGTTACCGATATTGCCCCAGGCTATGACCATATTACCGCTGCTATCGGCGGGGCGGCTGCGGCATCAGCAGGAGCAGCGTTTCTTTGTTATGTGACACCGGCAGAACACCTTGCTCTTCCAAATGTAGAGGATGTGAAGCAGGGTATCATTGCTTCAAAGATTGCCGCTCATGCGGCAGATATCGCTAAAAAAGTTCCTCATGCAAGAGATATGGACGATGCCATGGCAGATGCAAGAAGAACTTTTGACTGGGAAAAGCAATGGGAGTGTTCCATTGATCCTGAAACTGCAAAAAGTATACGTGATGATCGTGCCCCGGAACATGAGGACAGCTGTTCTATGTGCGGAAAGTTCTGTGCCGTCCGCAGCATGAATAAAGCATTAAATGGAGAATACATTGATATTCTTTAAGAGAAAAAGGATCACAGCCGTATGATCAGTACTGGTATCGGCGGATTGTTGGGGCGATTATAATAGTCGCTGCGGATTACCAGATATTTTTTGGAGTCAAGGTCTTTCAGCCAGGAAAGAACCTGATTTCTTTCATGAAAACCGGAATCTCCGCCACTGTAGATGCACAGAGAAATCATACCTCCTTTTTTCAGTAAAGTAAGGGACTGTGTAAGAGCCTGTATACTGGATTCTCCTTTGGTGGCTTTTTTGTGGTCACCGCCAGGGAGATAGCCAAGATTAAAGACAATACAGCTTATGGAATCAGATTCTGCATAGCGGTTCATGTTTATATGAGATTCCAGGAGAAGTGTATAATTATCAGGAGCGCCTGCATCGGACAGGCGCTTTTCTGTATGGATAAGAGCCTGCTCCTGGATATCAAAAGCAGTTACATGTCCTTCCTTTCCGCATAAAGTGCTGAGAAGAAGCGTGTCGTTTCCGTTTCCCATAGTGGCATCTATGCAAAGATCTCCAGGTTTTACCTGTTCACGTATAAAATGAGCGCACCACTCAGTGATTTGATATGAATTCATAAAATCATCTTCCTTTTTAAAAGTTATAAAGATTATTATATCGGATATAGGAAAGAAATGGTGTATAAAAATATAAACACGCAAAAAATCCATTGCAATCACAGAGGCAGATTGGTAGAATAGAAAATGAAACTATAAATTTACAGGAGGAAAACGGAATGTTAAAGGGAAAAACAGTGCTTCTTGGTGTTACCGGAAGTATCGCTGCATATAAGATCGCGTATCTTGCCAGCGCACTGAACAAGCTTCATGCACAGGTTCATGTACTTATGACGGAGAATGCCACGAATTTTATCAATCCCATCACATTTGAATCGCTGACAGGAAATAAATGCCTGGTAGACACCTTTGACAGGAATTTTCAGTTTCAGGTAGAGCATGTGTCTCTTGCCAAGCAGGCAGATGTGGTAATGATCGCTCCGGCAAGCGCTAATGTGATCGGCAAGCTTGCCCATGGTATTGCAGACGATATGCTGACGACTACCGTTATGGCATGTAAATGTAAAAAATATATTTCTCCGGCAATGAATACAAATATGTATGAAAATCCCGTTGTCCAGGATAATCTGAAAATCCTGGAGCATTATGGTTTTGGAGTGATTGATCCGGCAGTGGGATATCTGGCATGCGGAGATACTGGAGCCGGCAAGATGCCGGAGCCGGAAGTACTTCTTCAGTATATCCTCAGAGAAATTGCCCGCGAAAAGGACTTTGCAGGCAAAAAACTTCTTGTAACAGCCGGACCGACTCAGGAGTCCATTGATCCGGTGCGTTATATTACAAACCATTCTTCAGGGAAGATGGGATATGCTGTTGCGCGGGCAGCTATGCTCCGTGGAGCAGAGGTGACGCTTGTAACCGGTCCATGTGCCATAGATCCGCCTCCTTTTATAAAAACAGTACCTGTGATCACTGCGAGAGACATGTTTGAGGCAGTCACATCAGTCAGTGAGGAGCAGGATATTATTATAAAGGCTGCAGCAGTGGCAGATTACCGCCCGACTCATGTTGCAGACGAAAAGATGAAAAAGCATGACAGTGAAATGAACATAGAACTGGAAAAAACAGATGATATTCTGAAATATCTGGGAGAACACAGACGCCCGGAACAGTTTTTATGTGGATTTTCTATGGAAACACAAAATATGATCGGTAATTCCAGGGCCAAGCTTCAGAAGAAGCATCTGGATATGGTGGCAGCCAACAACCTTAAAGTGGCAGGCGCCGGATTCCAGGGAGACACAAATGTACTGACCCTGATTACACAGAATGAGGAAGTGTCACTTAAGCTGATGAGCAAAGAGGATGCAGCCAATGTCATTCTGGATAAGATTCTCTCTATTTTAAAAGAGAGGGAAGTGTAACCCGTTTACCAGGAAGCGGGCAAATAAAAAATTCCGGCCCGCAGTTCCGCACCGTATTGTATCCCTGAAGAGGGAACGATAACAAGGAGGAAAAAATGAAAACAACAAAGAAATTCACTACGTCACAGCTTACCATGTTAGGGTTGATGTCCGGCATTCTTCTGCTTATGGCATATACTCCTTTGGGGTATTTGAATATCGGTCCCCTGGCCATCTCTTTTAATGTGATCCCGGTTGCTGTCAGCGCCGTTGTTCTGGGACCTACAGGAGGAGCCATTGCAGGAGCTATTTTTGGACTTACCAGTTTTGGACAGTGTATCGGAATCGGCGGTACCAGTGCAATGGGAGCCATGCTTTTTAGCATCAATCCGCTTCTGGCATTTCTCCAGAGATTTCTTCCAAGACTTCTGGATGGATTTTGCATTGGATACATATTCCGGTTTATGCGCAAAAAGACAAATATTTATGTATCCTGTGCAGTAACCGGGTTTTTCTCTGCATTTCTTAATACGCTGTTCTTTATGACAGCATTGATCGGAATGTTTGGAAATACCTCATATATCAAAGAAATGATCGGCGGTCAGAATGTGATTCTGTTCTGCTGTGCTTTTGTGGGCATTAATGCGGTCTGTGAAATGGTTTCTTCTACCGTGATCACAGGAGCAGTAGGCGCAGCCCTTTCCCGGGCGCATCTTCTTCCGGCTGCTCAGGCAATCCCTGCAAAATAAACAGAAGTTTTAACGAAAAATTATAAACGGAAGTATTAGAAATAACGTTAGGAATGAGAAAATATGATCTTAGCTATTGATATCGGAAACACCAATATTGTTGTGGGCTGTATCGACCGGGAAAAAACCTACTTTGTAGAACGTCTCTCTACGGTACGCACAAAAACAGAGCTGGAATATGCCATTGACCTGAAAACAGTTCTTGATATTTATCATATCAAAAAACAGGATATTGAAGGATGTATTATTTCTTCTGTTGTACCACAGATTACCAATGTGGCAAAGCTGGCAGCAGAAAAGATTCTGAAAAAAGAGGTTATGGTAGTAGGACCGGGGCTGAAGACTGGGCTGAATATCATGCTGGATAATCCGGGAGAAATGGGAGCAGACCGTGTGGCGGATGCTGTTGCAGCCATGACTTTTTATCCTGTGCCTCTTGTGATCGTAGACATGGGAACTGCCACCACCGTTTCCGTTGTAGACGAAAAGAAGCGTTTTATGGGAGGAATGATCCTTCCGGGAGTGAGGGTGTCTCTGGACGCGCTGACAGCAAGAGCTTCCCAGCTCAGCGGGATCAGCATTGAGGAACCAAAAAGACTGATAGGGAGAAATACAGTGGACTGTATGAAAAGCGGTATCCTTTATGGGAATGCCGCTGCAGTGGACGGTATCATAGACAGGATTGAAGAAACTCTGGGACAGAAGGTAACTGTAATCGCTACAGGAGGAATGTCAAAAAAGATCATTCCTCACTGTAAACGAGATATGATCCGGGACCCGGATCTTTTGCTGAAGGGGCTTCTTGTGATTTACGAGAAGAACCGTTCATGAAAATCCTCTGACCATATCCTCCGGAACAGGAGCCAGGAAACACAGCTCTTCTCCGGTGACAGGATGACGAAATTCCAGCTGCAGAGAATGCAGAGGCTGCCTTTGGAAAAAGGTATAATCCGGGCAGTATAGATAATCGGCGGGAAGGGGAAAACCCAGATATCCCATATGGACCCGGATCTGGTGTGTCCTTCCGGTTTCCAGGTGAAGCTCCATGAGAGACATGTTTTTGTGAGAGGCAAGACGGTGATAAAAGGTAACCGCTGCCTCTCCTTTTTCATAGTCTACACATCGTTTGATCACAGAATCTCCAAGCCTTGCAATGGGTGCGGAGATTTTTCCGTTTAAGGGAGGAATCCCTTTGACTACTGCAAGGTATGTACGGCGAATCTCTCTTTTTTTCATCTGGGAGGAAAGAAGGGCCGCGCTGAAAGGATTTTTTGCAAGAATCAGAGCACCGGAGGTGTCACGGTCCAGCCGGTTGATACAACGGAAAGGGCAGAAATTTCCCTGCTGCAGGAAATAAAAGGCGGCGCCGTTTGCAAGGGTATTTTCGTAGTTGCCCATGGAGGGATGGACGGGCATTCCGGCTGGTTTGTTTACAACCAGAATATCCTGATCCTCGAAAAGAATATCCAGATTTATGGAGGATGGAGGGATGTTTTCCGGATCGCCTGTTTCCGGAATGTGAATGCGCAGGCTATCCCCATCTGTCAGAAGTGTTCTGCCGCCGGCTTTGAGACCGTTTAAAAGGATGGCATCTTTCTGAGTTTTCATGGAGGAAAGGATATTTCTGGAAAAGCCTTTTGTACGCAGAAAATCCAGAACCTGTGTGCCGCTGTGATCTTTTGTAATAGAATAAGTAAGGATTCTGTCCATGGAAATACCTCGTCTTCTGTATTATTTTTCTGACGGCAGTTCCGGTTTGTTTCCGGAGAGTGCTTTTTTGGCCAGTTTACGGTAGCTCCCTGCTGACATGCCGCAGTATTTGCGAAAGCTTTGAGAAAGGTAGCTTTGAGAAGAAAATCCGGTAAGGTGTGCGATATCGGAAATTCCGTAATCGGTGGTCTCCAGAAGCTCCTTGCAGACCTCAATCCTTCTGCGGTTCAGATAGCTGATGGGGGAGATACCGTAATATTTTGTAAACTCATGACTTAGATAATACTTGTTTAAATGGCTGATGGCAGAAAGCTGATCCAGAGTGATGGGTTCGCTGTAGCTGGAATCCAGATAACGTTTAATATCTGCGCATTCCCGGCTGGGCTGCTGGGAAGAGACAACCTCAAAAGCTGAGTCGGTAAGTCTTTTCAGCTGGATGGTAAGGCTTTCCAGCATATTTCTGCAGATGCTTTCATATCCCTCCTGTTTCTGATCCAGTTCCTGAAAAATTGCGTGAAAGTAAAAAAGCAGGTCGGTTTTTTTCTGACGGCAGTTAAAGATCTGAAAATCCTTATGATCGTGAAAAGAAAAACTGATTCCGTCTACCCCTACGGTAAAATAACTGAGAGGAAGGCTGCTGTCGGAAAGCTCCGTATGGCTTAAATGAGGACTGATGATAATGAGATCATCTTTTGCAATGGGAAATACCTCATCCCGGATAAGAAAATTTCCTCTTCCTTCCCGTACATAAAAAAGCTCGGTAAATCCATGGGAGTGGGGGATACTGGACCAGTCGCCCTCGTACCGGGAGGCGGAGGCAGAAACAAGTACCGCATCTACAGATGGGCAGGAACTGGAAGTGAAAAGCAGAGAACGGCTGCTCATAACGGCTCCTTTCTATATGGCAAACGTTAGTGTTTTTGTTTTTGGAATTGTTTTATAAAACTTAATAATTTCATCATATCACAAAAAAAAACATACAGCAAGATTTCTAAAAAACAAAGCAAAAAGACAATTGAATTCACAGGACAGAATCATTATTCTATACTTAGAAAAAGGAAATATTTGTACAGGGAGATTTTTACACAATAGCAATGGAGGTAGAAACATGGCAGAAAAAAGAGGAAGAGTCACAATCCCTACGGACTTGGACGTGATCAAAGAAACGCTTGATATTATGAAGGAATGGGGCGCAGATGCCATCCGCGACTGCGACGGCACAGAATTTCCCCAGGAGCTGAAGGATACCGGTTCCAAAATTTATGCAACCTATTATACAACCCGTAAGGATAACAACTGGGCAAAGGCACATCCGGAAGAAATCCAGCAGATGTATATTATGACTTCCATCCATACGGCAGTGGAAGACAGTCTGGAGATCCACCTTATGGATCATCTGTATCCGGATATGCTTGCAGTTAATACAAGAGACGATATCCGTAAATGGTGGGAGGTTATGGACCGTACAACCGGTCAGCCTGTATCCTGTGAGAAATGGTCCTATCAGGAAGAAACTGGGAATGTAGTGATCCAGGCAGAACGTTTTCATCAGTATACCGTAAGCTTCCTGGCTTATATTATGTGGGATCCGGTTCATATGTACAATGCAGTTGTAAATGACTGGAAAGACGTGGAGCCGCAGATGACCTTCGATGTACGTCAGCCGGCAACCAGAGAGTATTCTCTTAACCGTCTCCGTCGTTTCCTGGAAACACATGAGTATGTAGATGTAGTGCGTTTTACTACATTTTTCCATCAGTTCACACTGATCTTTGATGAAATGGCAAGGGAAAAATATGTAGACTGGTATGGATATTCCGCATCTGTAAGCCCATATATCCTGGAGCAGTTTGAAAAGGAAGTGGGTTATGCGTTCCGTCCGGAATTTATTATTGATCAGGGATATATGAATAATACCTATCGTATTCCTTCTAAAGAATTCCGTGATTTCCAGGCATTCCAGCGCAGAGAGGTTGCTCTCCTTGCAAAGGAAATGGTAGATATCGTACATGAGTATGGCAAAGAGGCCATGATGTTTATGGGAGATCACTGGATCGGTATGGAACCGTTTATGGACGAATTTGCTCAGATCGGACTGGATGCAGTGGTAGGAAGCGTAGGAAACGGGGCAACGCTTCGTCTTTTCAGCGATATTAAGCATGTAAAATATACAGAGGGACGTTTCCTTCCGTATTTCTTCCCGGATACCTTCCATGAAGGCGGCGACCCGGTAAAAGAAGCAAAGGTAAACTGGGTAACGGCAAGAAGAGCGATCCTGAGAAGTCCTATTCAGAGAATTGGCTACGGCGGTTATCTGAAGCTTGCTCTTCAGTTCCCGGATTTTGTAGACTATATCAAGGAAGTATGCCAGGAATTCCGTACTCTTTATGACAATATCCAGGGTGTTACTCCTTACTGTGTCAAGAGAGTAGCTGTTCTGAACTGCTGGGGCAAAATGCGCGCATGGGGAAATCATATGGTGCATCACGGCCTCTATTATAAACAGAATTACTCCTATTTCGGTGTGATCGAAGCACTGAGCGGCGCTCCTTTTGATGTTGCGTTTATCAGCTTTGAAGACATCAAGGCAGATCCTCAGCTTCTGAAAAACTTTGATGTAGTGATCAATGTAGGAGATGCAGATACTGCACAGAGCGGCGGAGAATACTGGATCGATGAGACTGTCAGCACAGCAGTCCGTGAGTTTGTATATAACGGCGGCGGATTTATCGGTGTAGGTGAGCCTGGCGCTCATCAGTGGCAGGGTAAATTCTTCCAGCTGGATGACATTCTCGGTGTGGAAGAAGAGAGAGGATTTAACCTGAATACAGATAAATATAACTGGGAAGAGCACAGAGATCACTTTATCCTGAAAGACTGTGCAGGAGAAGTGGATTTCGGCGAAGGAAAGAAAAATATCTTTGCCCTTCCGGAAACAGAGATCCTGATCCAGAAAGACAAAGAAGTTCAAATGGCAGTAAAAACATTTGGAAAGGGCCGTGGTGTGTATATCAGTGGTCTTCCATACAGTTTTGAGAACAGCCGTGTGCTGTATCGTTCTGTTCTGTGGTCTGCATCTGCAGAAGAAGAACTGAATTTATGGTATTCAACAAACTATAACGTAGAAGTTCATGCGTATGTAAAGAACGGAAAATACTGCGTGGTAAATAACACTTATGAACCTCAGGATACGACTGTTTACCGTGGTGACGGAACCAGCTTTGATCTTCATATGGAAGCAAATGAGATCAAATGGTATGAAATCTGAGAAAAAGTCTTTTATTTGAAGGCCTCTCCGCCCAGGTAATCCATAATTGCCTGCAGCGCCGGAGAAATCCATTTATTTTTATGATAAAGAACCTGTTTCCATATTTCTATGTCCAGTCCCGGTACATGGAGATGTGCCAGCTTACGGCTGCGGACAGCATCCTCTGTTACATAATCCGGCAGAAAAGAAATTTCGGAACCTTTCTGCAGGATACTGGTGATAAGGCTTGTGTCACTAAGCTCCAGAAATGGTGTGATCTCCATGGAACGGCTGGTCAGATACTCATCCAGCAGCTTCTGATAGCTGGTGCTGCGTTCTGTAAGGACAAAAGACTGGCGGATCAGAGTTTTCCATGCAACAGATTTTTCACGGGCAAGGGGATGATGGGCGGAACAGACGAAATGGCAGGAAACCGGTGCTTCGTATGCGATTACATAATTCCGGTCGTAAATATGATGATCCAGGGTGTATACAAGATCAACTTCGTTTCGATTAAGCAGCTGGAACATGATTTCTGTACTGGTACTGATCAGTTCCAGAGAGATTCCGGGAAAAAGCTGATGAAACTGTTCAAAATTATGCTGGAACAGCCAGTGGCACAAAGAAGGGGCAATGGCAATCCGGATATGCCCGGAAAGGGTAAGAGGATTGTCTGCAGTTTTTTTAATAGCGTCGGCGGTACGAAAAAGCTGATGGGCAAGGGAAAGTATTTCCTTGCCCTTTTCTGTTAATTTGACACTGTGATTGATCCGCTCAAAAAGTGGGATTCCAAGTTCGTTTTCCAGCTGTCGGATCTGCGTAGAAACAGAGGACTGAGTATATCCGAGACTTTCTGCTGCTTTTGTAAAGCTTCCCAGCTCCGCTACCTGAATAAAGCTTTCCAGATTTCTGATCTCCATAAAAACCTCCTGCATTAACTATTGAAATTTTAGATGCTTTTTATTAAATCTATCAATTTTTCAAATTGTAAAAAATATTATATACTAAATATTATCATTGTTCAAGAAAATCAGGAGGAGTTATGGGAGACTGGATAGTAGCAATTATTGAGGCAGTTTATAATTTTTTGTGGGGAGATCTGATCACGATCCCGCTGCCGGGAGGAGGAACGCTTCCTCTTTCTCTTCTTGTGATCATTCTGATCCCTGCGGGGATTTATTTTACGGTGCGTACGAAATTCCTTCCTGTCCGGTTGTTTCCGGATATGGTAAAGGCTGTTATCGGGAAGACAGAGAAGAAAAAAGGTTCCTTATCTGTGATGCAGTCGCTGATTGTTTCTACTGCTACCCGTGTAGGAATGGGAAATCTGGTAGGTGTTGTGGCTGCGATTTCGGCAGGTGGAGCAGGAGCTGTATTCTGGATGTGGGTAACAGCCCTGATCGGATCTTCAACCGCATTTATTGAAGGAACGCTTGCGCAGCTTTATAAAGAAAAAGATCCGTTGTACGGAGGATACCGCGGTGGTCCGGCCTATTACATACATAAATACCTGCAGGAAAAAAGAGGCGGAAAACAAAAAAGATATATGCTTCTTCCGGTGTTGTTTGCTGTTTCCGGTCTGATCTGCTGGTGCGGTATCAGCCAGGTTATCAGCAACTCGGTATCTTCTGCATTTGAAAATGCTTTTCACATTCCGCCTTTATACAGCACGATAGCGCTGGTGGCACTGGCAGCAGTGATCGTCCTTCGTAAAAATGCGACAGTAAAGGTTCTTGATGTGATGGTTCCGATTATGGCGGGCTTATACCTGCTGATTACGGTAGTGCTTATTTTGCTTAATATCCGTATGCTGCCTTCTGTGTTTGCAAAGATCTTTCAGGAAGCATTTGGACTTCGTCAGGTTGTGGCAGGTGGATTTGGAGCGGTACTGATGAATGGTGTAAAGAGAGGACTTTTTTCTAATGAAGCAGGTTCCGGATCAGCGCCATGCGCGGCAGCCACTGCAGAGACAGACCATCCGGCAAAGGTGGGACTGGGACAGGCGCTTGGTGTTTTTATTGATACCATTCTGATCTGTACCTGTACGGCCATGATCATGCTCCTTACACCGGAAACTCTTACAGACGGACTGGCAGGAATGGATCTTCTCCAGGAAGCTATGAGATATCATCTGGGGACTTTTGGTGTTATATTTATTGCAGTTACTTTGTGGCTGTTCAGTTTTTCTACTTTTATCGGAATTCTGTTTTATGCAAGATCAAATGTTGCATATCTGTTTGGTGATAACTGGATCTCTCAGACCGCATATAAGATTGTTGCCCTGATCATGCTGTTTATCGGAGGCCTGGCGGCATATACCGTGGTGTGGGATCTTGGAGATGTAGGTGTGGGACTTATGACACTGTTTAATATCTTTATCCTTTTCCCAATGTCAAAGAAGGCTTTGGAGGCTCTGAAGGATTACGAAAAACGGAAAAAAATCTGAATTTGCAGAGAAGGATGATTTACCTTTGCTGTTTGGACAGACGATTTATAAAAGGCGGATCATATGCTGTGCGGTATTTTCTGAAGAAATATGCAGAGCATGGTGATCTGCCTTTTCCTGTGTTTTGTACTGAATCAGGTATTCACACACATATAAAAAAGGTGTATGATAATAGAAAAAGGCGGAAGTGATCTGCCGGAATAAAGGACGGAAACAGCAATGAAGATCATCACACTAATGGAAAACACCTGTGGGGCAGAGGGGGTCCTTTTTGAACATGGATTATCCCTTTATATAGAAACGAAAAAGCATAAAATTCTGATGGATACGGGCTCCTCAGATGGATTTCTTAAAAATGCAGAAAGGCTGGGAGTTGATCTGACAGGGGTGGATGCTGTGTTCTTAAGTCACGGACACTATGATCATTCCGGAGGAATCCTTGCATTTTCGGAATTAAATCCGTCAGCATCCATTTATATGCAGAAGCTGGCCGGAGGAGATTATTACCATGGGGATAGATATATCGGTATTGACAAAAAAATTCTGAAGCTTCCTCAGGCAAAGCTGCTGCAGGGGAATTGTAAGCTGGATGAAGAACTGTCTCTTTTTACGGACATTACCGGAAGACGGTGCTACCCTCAGAGCAATCTTGCTCTGACAAAAAAAGAGGGAGAAAAAGAAGAGCAGGATACCTTTGCCCATGAACAGTGTCTGGTCATTCGGGAAGGAAAAGAAAAGATTCTGATCTCCGGGTGCGCCCACAATGGGATTTTGAATATCCTGGATAAATATCAGGAGCTGTATCAGGAATTGCCAACCAGAGTAATAAGCGGTTTTCACATGATGAAAAAAACGCCTTATACAGAAGAGGAAACAGCTACTATACTTGCTAATGCCAGAGAACTGGCAGGTTATGATACAATCTTTTATACAGGACATTGTACAGGAGATGAAGCTTTTGCCCTGATGAAGCCTGTTATGGGAGAAAAGCTTGTGCGGCTGCGCAGCGGCCTTCGGGTAATGTAAGCTGATATGCGTCAGAGATACAAAACACAGATTTTGGAAGGAAAAGCGAAAAATACAGATTTCTGTCAGATGATTTATATAATAGAAACTGCAGTATCAGGTGTAGCTAATTGTGGTTTTGGGAAAGGGTCAGGCTTCTGTGGTAATAGACAGAGGGCGTCTGGTCATAGATTGATAGTACAGAAGATGCAGAGGAACGTGACATGAAACATAAAATCAGACTAAGCAGAAAAACACTGAAGATCATACTGGCTGCCTGCATTGCGGCAGCAGTGCTTTTGACAGCAGGTTTTTTTCTGTATATACATATTGTGGACAAAAATACGCTGGGGCGTGAGATAAAGATCTATGGGATGAATGTGTCTCATCTTACAGTGGAGAAAGCGGAACAAAAAATCGCAGAGACATTTGCCGGCCGGGAGATCAGCTTTCAGGAGGATGACAAAGAAGTGTATCGGATCACCATGAAAGATCTTGGTTATTCCCTGGATATGAACGTTCTGAAGACACAGCTGGATGCCATTAAAAAAGAAAGAGATGCAGACAGGCAGATTTTTGCTCATCCGGTGAATTTTAAGATGGGCTACCAGATACAGAAGGATAAACAGCAGGAACAGACAGCTCTTTCTGTGTCGCATTTTAATAATAAGGAGCGTACGGCTTCTGTCAGTGCGTCCATTGCCTATGACGAACAGAAAAAGGCTTTTGCCATTACAAATGATGTACAGGGAAATGAGATCGATGAACAGCGTCTGTCCAATCATGTAAATGAAACTCTTGACCAGATTTTTCAGGAGGATCTTCTGGGCGGTGAAATCCGTATTTCTCTTGGAACAGCCGTATATGTGCAGCCGGAAACCGTGGTAACTGCAGAGATGGAACAGAAGCTGAAAGATTTGAACGATCAGCTTCAGAAATACCGTAGTACAACCGTAACCTATACTTTTGGTCCGGCTTCTCAGGTTCTGGACAGTTCTGTCATAGAATCCTGGATCAGGATCCAGGGAGATAAGGTCAGCCTGGATGAGGTTTCTGTAAAGGCTTATGTGGAACAGCTTGCTGCAGATTACAACACAATCTATGTTCCCCGTACTTTCCGGACTTCTTATGGAAATGATATTACAGTTTCCGGAAATGAGTATGGTTACCGGATCGATCAGGAAGGGGAGCTGAAACAGCTTCTGGAGGATCTGAAAAGCGGTACGTCAGTGTCCAGAGAACCGGTATATGAGATTCGTGGTTTCCAGAGAAACGGACGGGATGACCTTGCCGGAAGCTACATAGAGGTCAGCCTGGATAATCAGCATTTGTGGCTTTATAAGGATGGAAATCTTGTGACGGAGACAGATATTGTCAGCGGTGCGCCTACTCCTGAAAGGGAAACCTACAGAGGTGCATGGCCGATTCCTTATAAGGCAAGTCCTTTTGAACTGACAAGTGACCAGTATGGATATAATGTAAAGGTTACTTACTGGATGCCTTTTGTTTACGGACAGGGGCTTCATGATGCCTCATGGCAGTCCTCTTTTGGAGGAAACCGTTATAAGACAGGAGCGGGAAGCCATGGCTGCATCAATCTTCCCACGGATCAGGCAGCACTGATCTTTCAGACCATTGACAGTGGTTATCCGATTATTATTTATTAAGTAAGAAACAGACGGCTTTTGTTTTATATTATCTTTTACAGGTGGAAATTTTTGTCTACAGGATTTTTACAGCTGCAGACATGAGATTTTCACCTGTTTTTGTTTATTGAAAAAGTTAGTGCAGAGAAAATTCTCTGGTGAATAAGAAATGACAAAAATATTTGTCAAAACTGTTGACAACTTTTCTTGTCAATGATATGCTGAATATGACAAGGAAAGTTGTCATAGAACATAAATCTATACAGAGAAAAAGGAGATGAGAAGGTGCCCTTGTATAATAAGCTGAAGGAGTATCGCACTGTGCTGGGGATCAATCAGACAGAAATGGGAAAGCTGGCAGGAGTATCTCGACAGACCATCAGTCTGATTGAAAGAGGGGATTATTCCCCGTCTGTAACACTCGCTCTGAAACTTGCCAGGATATGTCAGGCAACGGTAGAGGATATTTTTATTTATGAGGAGGATACTTTATGAATACCGGAAAGAGAAAAAGTCCAAGTATAAAATTTGTAATTAAAATGCTGGTATGGATGCTGATTGGCGGAATACTGGGATTTGCAATGAGCTGGTTTGGAGGTCAGGCGGATAATGTGGGACAGTTTTTTGCAGTGATTGTAAAGAGTGTTCAGTCGGCGATGATTCCTTTGGTGACTTTGGTCACAGTGTCAGGAATTTTATTTGGAGAGATTGTGCTGAAAAAAATAAAACATATTGAAGAGCGGCTCCAATATGCGGAAGATGAGGAATGTGATGAACTGGAATATCAGGAAGAATATATAGGAGCATGGGGATTAAACGTAAGTAATTTTGCGATGGCTCTGGCAATTCTTATTAATTCTGTTGGATATTCCAGAAACTATATTTCCGGATCAAGGGAAACTGCTTTTCGTTTTATGATCGCAGTGGTAATTTTTGTAGTATGTTTTTTCTATGAAGGATTATGGCAGATGCGATATGTAAAAGTAATACAGAGCAGCAGGCCGGAATTTTCCAATGCAGATCCTTCTTCTGTAAAATTTCAGGAACAGTGGATGGAATCCTGTGATGAGGCAGAAAAAGAAATGATCTATCACAGCTCCTATCGGACCTATCTGTTTTTAAGCAAGGTGATCCCGATCCTTCTGGTGGCAGCCATGCTGTCAAATCTGCTGTTTGATACTGGAATGCTTGCAATTGTACTTCTTGCAGTACTTTGGATCATGACCAGCATGTACTACACCCGCTCCTGCGTAAATATGCGCAAAAAAAGAGCCAGAGGATGATGTGAGAGATGACCTGGTGGTGAGAAAGCCAGGAACAAGGATAAAACCATTGATGAGCAGAATATAAAATTTTGAAAAAGCTGTGCGAAAAATATGGCATGGCTTTTTTTATTTGCTTGAAACCATTAGATAAATTGACATTTTTATGTCAAAATTATATAATAATGAACGGAAATAAGGAGGGATTTTATGGCACATAGGACAGGACTGGAAGATCATTATGTGATACGGAATCAGAAAAAGCTTCGCTTTGGTTATACCACGGGTTCCTGCGCGGCAGCTGCAGCAAAGGGAGCGGCCGAGATTCTTCTTGGGGGCAAGAAAATCTCAGAAGTAGAGCTGATGACTCCAAAAGGGATCCTTTTAAATCTGGAGCTTCTGGATATCCGGCAGGAAGAACATGCAGTAAGCTGTGCGGTCCGTAAGGATGCCGGAGATGATCCGGATACTACAGACGGGATACTGGTATATGCCCGGGTGGAAAAGCTGCCAGCATCTGATGCTCCGGAGCAGACCGGCATGGAGGCAGACCAGAAGGAACTGACAGAAAATAAGGATCGGTTCCTGATTGACGGAGGAGCCGGAGTTGGACGAGTGACCAGACCCGGTCTGAAGCAGCCGGTTGGTGAGGCTGCCATCAATCCCGTGCCTAAGGCCATGATCCTGAAATCTGCGGAGGAGGCCGCAGACAGATTTGATTATGAAGGCAGACTGAAAATTACCATTTCTGTGCCTGAAGGAGAAAAAATTGCCGGAAAAACCTTTAATCCCAGACTTGGGATTGTGGGAGGCATTTCTATTCTGGGAACCACAGGAATTGTGGAGCCCATGAGTGAAAGGGCGCTGATTGACAGCATCCGAATAGAAATGAGCCAGCATGCGGCAATGGGAGAAGAATATATTCTGGCAACTCCGGGAAACTACGGCGCGGAATTTTTAAGGGAGCATATGACGCTTCCTTTTGAAAAAAATATCAAATGCAGCAATTATGTGGGAGAAACCATTGATATGGCTGTGGATATGGGAGTGAAGGGAATCCTTTTTGTATCTCATATCGGCAAGTTTGTAAAAGTTGCAGCAGGGATCATGAACACTCATTCTCACAGTGCGGACGGGAGAATGGAGGTTCTTGCAGCAGGGGCCATCCGTGCGGGGGCTGACCTTGGCTGCGCAAAGGAGATCCTGAACTGCAATACCACAGACGAGGCACTTGCTGTTCTGGACAGGCACAGGATCCTGAAAGAAACCATGAAGGAGATCACAGACCGGATCCAGTTTTATCTGGATCACCGTTCCTATGACCAGATCCTTCTGGGCGCTGTGATTTTTTCCAGTGAATACGGATATCTGGGACAGACAGAACACGCGGCAGAATTAATCAAAAAAATATCCAAAGGAGAAAACAGATGATACATTTTGTTGGAGCAGGCCCGGGAGCGCCGGACCTTATTACAGTGAGAGGAAAACAGTATCTGGAGGAGGCTGATGTGATCATTTACGCAGGTTCTCTGGTAAATCCCCAGCTTCTGGAATACAGTAAGGATGTGTGCACCATTTACAACAGCGCAAAGATGACGCTGGAAGAAGTGATTTCTGTTATGGAAAAGGCGGAAAAAGAAGGTAAGACAACGGTTCGTCTCCACACAGGCGATCCCTGCATTTACGGAGCGATCCGGGAGCAGATGGATATTCTGGATGAAAAAGGAATTGCCTATGATTCCTGCCCGGGCGTCAGCTCTTTCTGCGGCGCGGCAAGCGCATTGAATCTGGAATACACACTTCCCGAGATTTCTCAGAGCGTGATCATTACAAGGATGGAAGGAAGAACTCCGGTTCCGTCCAAAGAAAGCATTCAGTCCTTTGCGGCTCATCAGGCGTCCATGGTGATCTTTTTAAGCACCGGAATGCTGGAAGAGCTGTCAAGAAGACTGATCGAGGGCGGTTATCGGGAAGATACTCCGGCTGCCATTGTCTATAAGGCAACCTGGCCGGACGAAAAGAAATTTATCTGTACCGTGGGAACTCTGGCAAAAACAGCAGCAGATAACAATATTACAAAAACAGCTCTGATGATCATTGGAGACGCGGTAAACGCAGCGGATTACGACCGCTCCAAATTATACGATCCTTCATTTACCACAGAATTCAGAAAAGCCACAAAATAAAACGGAGAAAAACATGAAGCTTTCCATAATCTGCTTCAGTCTTACCGGACTGGAAACAGCCATCCGGCTGAAAACAGAATTTGAGAAACAGGGACACAGGGTTTTGCTTGCGTCAAAAAGTAAATATTTAAAGGATTCCATTCAGGAATCCGTATTAAAATGGACGGAAAGCCGTTTTTCTGCCGATGACGGGATCCTGTTTGTGGGAGCCTGCGGCATTGCAGTGAGAAGCATTGCGCCGTATGTGGCGTCAAAAAAATCAGATCCGGCAGTGCTTGTGATCGACGAGTGCGGAAAATTTGTGATTTCTCTTTTATCCGGACACCTTGGGGGAGCAAATGAGCTTGCTCTTACAGCGTCAGAGATTCTCAACGCCCAGGCGGTGGTAACAACTGCAACCGACCTTCATGAACGTTTTGCAGTGGATATTTTTGCAAAAAAGAACGGCTGCGATATTATGAACATGACAGCTGCAAAGGAGGTATCTGCTGCGGTTCTGGCAGGAGAAAAGGTTGGCTTTTACAGTGAATTTCCCTGGACGGGAACGCTGCCTCAGGGGCTGATCCTCTGCGACAGAAAAGGCGTTCCTGTAAGCCCGGATGAAAAGAACAGAACAGGCAAATCACCTGGAGCGGTTACGGAAAAACAGGAAACAGGCAAACCATCTGGAGAAGTTATGAAAAAACAGGAAACGGCCAATTACGGCAGAGAAGCTCTGACAGAGGAAAGCGCCGGGGAACAGCCGGTAAGGCTTGGGATTGCAGTTACTGTCCACAAATCCTGTACTCCGTTTTTATCCACAGTCCAGGTGATCCCAAAGGCTGTTACCCTGGGTATGGGATGCCGTAAAAACAAGGATCCGGAAGGAATTGAAAAAGCTGCGGACATCTGTCTGGAACAGGGAGATATTTTTCCTCAGGCAGTGGAGCGGCTTGCAAGTATTTCCATCAAAAAAAATGAGCCGGGACTTCTGGCTCTGGCAGAAAATAAAAAGCTCCCCTTTCTTACCTTTGAGGGTGAAGAGCTTATGAAGGTGCAGGGGGAGTTTACCCCGTCAGCCTTTGTAAAATCTGTAACAGGCGCAGATAATGTTTGTGAAAGAAGCGCTGTGCTGGGTGCGGCAAAGGGGAAACTGATAAAAAGAAAATCCGGAGGGGACGGTGTTACCACTGCTTTGGCGCTCCGGGAATGGGAGGTACATTTTGAATAAAATTTATGTAGTTGGAATCGGGCCGGGAGGCTGCGATCAGATGACAGGAATTGCCATGGAAGCGTTAAAGGCCAGCGATGCCATTATCGGATATACCGTTTATGTGGATCTTGTAAAGGATACTTTTCCGGATAAAGAGTTTCTTACCACTCCCATGAAAAAAGAAGTGGACCGCTGTGTTCTTGCCTTTGAGGAGGCTGTGAAGGGCAAAGTGGTTTCCATGATCTGCAGCGGAGATGCAGGAGTTTACGGAATGGCAGGCCTGATGTACGAGGTTGGCGTAAAATATCCTCAGGTAGAGCTAGAAATTATCCCTGGAGTAACGGCTGCCCTTGGCGGAGCCGCAGTCCTTGGCGCGCCGCTGATCCATGATTTCTGTCTGATCAGCTTAAGCGATCTTCTGACGCCCTGGGAAAAAATCGAGGCCCGTCTTCTGGGAGCCTCTCAGGCAGATTTTGTGATCTGTCTCTATAATCCTTCCAGCAGAAAACGTCACGATTATCTTCAGAAGGCCTGTGATCTGATGATGCAGTACAAATCACCGGAAACCGTGTGCGGTACTGTTTCCATGATCGGAAGAGAGGGCGAGGAATACCATCTTATGACACTGAAAGAGCTTCGTGATACAAAGGTAGATATGTTTACCACTGTGTTTGTGGGAAATTCCCAGACAAAAGTGATCAATGGAAAAATGGTGACTCCAAGAGGATATCGGAATGTATAAAGTCATTGTGTTTGCCGGTACGACAGAGGGCTATGGACTCTGCCGCTTCCTTGGGGAGCATCAGATCCCGGTTCTTGGCTGTGTTGCCACAGAATACGGGGCAAAATCTCTTCAGGAGGGTGAGTTTCTTCATGTGCGCGCCGGACGTCTTACCCGGCCTGAGATGGAGGAGCTTTTAAAAAAGGAAAGGCCTCAGCTTGTACTGGATGCCACTCATCCCTATGCGGCGGAGGTGACGGAGAATATCCGTACAGCCTGCAGCAATACAGAAATTTCCTGCATACGGGTGCTGAGAAACGACAGTGAGCATCAGCAGGCGGTTTATGTAGAAAGCACAGAGGCTGCTGTCCGGTATCTGAAAGAAACAGAGGGGAACGTTCTCCTTACCACAGGAAGTAAGGAACTGAAAGCATTTACAGAAATTCCGGACTACCAGAAACGGATTTTTGCAAGAGTGCTGTCCCTTCCTTCTGTTATAGAAGCCTGCAGGGAGCTGGGCTTTGAGGGGAAAAATCTCATTGCCATGCAGGGACCCTTTTCCGAGGAAATGAACCGGGCAATGCTGAGACAGTATGACTGCCGTTATCTTGTTACAAAGGATTCCGGCAAAGCCGGGGGCTTCCCGGAAAAAATCCAGGCGGCCATTTCCTGCGGAGCAGTTCCGGTGATCATTGGAAGACCTTCCGGTGATACGGGGATTTCTCCGGGAGAGTGCAGACGCATGCTGGCAGAAAAATTTGGTTTTACATACCAGCCTCATGTTACCCTTCTGGGAATCGGCATGGGAAGTCAGGAAACCCTTACCATTCAGGGAAAAGAGGCTGTGGAAAAAGCAGATCTTATTATTGGGGCCAGAAGAATGGCAGATGCAGTGCGTCTTTCTCATCAGGATGTTTTTTATGAGTACAGAAGCAATGAAATTGCACGATATATTACAGAACATCCGGAATACGAGAGGATTGTCATTGCTCTTTCCGGCGATGTGGGATTTTACAGCGGAGCCAAAAAGCTTCTTGACCTTCTGGGGCCGGATACAGAGGTGATCTGCGGGATCTCCTCAGTGGTGTATTTTATGGCAAAGATCAATCTTTCCTGGGAGGATGCAAAGATTGTCAGCGCTCATGGGAAAACCTGCAACCTTGTGTCCCTGATCCGAAATCACAAAAAGGTATTTGCCATTCTGGGAACCGCTGACGGAACGGCGCAGCTTGCCCGTAAGCTTACCTCTTACGGAATGGGACAGGTGCTTCTCTATGTGGGAGAAAATCTGTCCTATGAAAACGAAAATATTTTTGTAAAAAAAGCCTGTGAGCTCACAGAGTATCAGGGGGATGCGCTGAGTGTAGTGTGCGCATATCATGATCAGGCGGAACCTCTGCTTTCCACTCACGGACTTCCGGATGAGGCTTTTATCAGAGGAAAGGCGCCTATGACAAAAGCTGAGATCCGTATGGTTTCCCTCGGAAAGCTGAAGCTAAAAAAAGATTCTGTCTGCTATGACGTAGGGGCAGGAACAGGATCGGTTTCCGTGGAAATGGCGCTGAGAGCTTATGAGGGAAGCGTTTATGCAGTGGAGAAAAAAGAGGATGCTCTTGGGCTTCTTCAGGAAAACAGACAGAAGTTTGCTCTTGACCATATGGAGATCGTTGCAGGAACCGCGCCGGAGGCACTGGAAGAGCTTCCTGCTCCTACTCATGCGTTTATCGGCGGTTCTTCGGGAAACCTGAAGGAAATTGTAAGGCTTCTTCTGAAAAAAAATCCGCAGGTTCGCATGGTAATCAACTGCATTACTCTGGAAACCGTAGGCGAAGCAATGGAATGCATCCGTGAACTGGAAGGGGAGGATGCTTCTGTTTCCTGGGAAACAGAGGTTGTCCAGCTGGCAGTTTCCCGGTCAAAATCAGTGGGACGCTATCATATGATGATGGGAGAAAATCCGATTTATGTGATCACCATTCAGGCTCATAAATAAAAGGAGGCGCGATCCATGAAAATACCGAGAATACTTCTGGCAGCAGGAGCCAGCGGAAGCGGAAAAACGCTGATCACCTGCGGACTTTTACAGGCTTTTGTAAACCGGGGACTGAAAACAGCTTCCTTTAAATGTGGTCCGGATTACATTGATCCCATGTTTCACAGCCGGGTGATCGGAACAAAATCAAGAAATCTGGATACCTTTTTTACATCAGAAAAAATCACCAGAGGGATTTTTCAGAAAAACGCTTCCGGCTGTGACATTTCTGTGATGGAAGGAGTTATGGGATATTATGACGGCGTAGGCGGAACCACCACAAAGGCAAGCGCCTATGACCTGGCAAGATCAACCAGTACTCCCGTGATCCTGATCGTAAACAGCAAAGGCATGAGTGTTTCTCTGGCAGCTTATATCAAGGGCTTTCTGGAATACCGGAAGGACAGCTGCATAAAGGCAGTGATCTTTAATCAGATGTCGCCTATGCTTTATCCCAGAATGAAAGCTCTGGTGGAACAGGAGCTTGGGATTTCTGTTCTGGGCTATGTGCCGAAGGCAGAGGACTGTGTGATCGAAAGCCGGCATCTGGGACTGGTGCTTCCCAATGAGATTCCGCAGCTGAAGAGCAGACTTCTGAAGCTTGCGGAAGTGCTGGAAAAATCTCTGGACATAGACGGGATCCTGAAGCTTGCAGAAAGCGCGCCGGAGATGGAAGAGGTTTCTCTTACAGCAGAATATACTCTTGAGCAGCCTGTAAGGATCGGGGTGGCAGAGGATGAGGCTTTTTGTTTCTTTTATGAGGACAATTTTAACCTGTTAAAAGAAATGGGAGCGGAGCTGGTGCCGTTTTCGCCCATACATGATAAGAGGCTTCCTGAAAATCTGGACGGACTTCTTCTGTACGGGGGGTATCCTGAGCTGAACGGAAAAATGCTGGAACAGAATCAGTGTATAAAAACTGAGATCAGGGATGCCGTAAACGGAGGAATGCCCTGTATGGCAGAGTGCGGAGGCTTTATGTACCTTCATGAGGAAATGGAGGATATGGAAGGACGATTCTGCAAAATGGCAGGTGTGATCCCGGGAAAAGTATTCCGCACACCAAGGCTTTCCCGGTTCGGGTATATTATGCTGAGCCAGCAAAAGACGGTTCTGGGAGAAAAAGACCTTGGCAGGATCCCTGCTCATGAATTTCATTATTTTGATTCAGAAACCTGCGGAAAGGATTTCCGCGCAGAAAAGCCGGAAAGCACCAGAGGGTGGGACTGTATTCATGGAACAGACACCCTGATGGCCGGTTTTCCTCATCTTTATTATTATGGAAACCAGAAGGTGCCGGAGGCGTTTCTGAAAAAATGTCTGGAATATAAAAAACAGAGACACAGCCAATAAACAGGCGCTGTGTCAGGAAGAGGAAATTTTGTTTTATCATACCATTGCCCTGACAGCAGGGTTTTTACTTGATCTTCTGATCGGCGATCCAAGATGGCTGTACCATCCGGTGTGCCTGATCGGAAACCTGATTGCCGTACTTGAAAAGGGAATCAGAAAAATATTTCCAAAAACCCAAAAAGGAGAGCTTCTGGGAGGCTTTCTGGAAGTAGTTCTGGTCTGCCTTTTATCCTTTGGGATTCCGGCAGTGATCTTATCTGTTCTGTACCGGAATGTTCCGGCTTTGGGATGCGCTGTGGAAACCTTCTGGTGTTATCAGCTCCTTGCCACAAAATCCTTAAAGGATGAAAGCATGAAGGTACATGACCGGCTTTTAAACGGAACTATAGAGGAAGCCAGATATGCGGTTTCCATGATCGTGGGACGTGATACAAAAGCCCTTACAGAAGAAGGGGTTACAAAGGCTGCTGTGGAAACCGTGGCAGAAAACTGTTCTGACGGCGTGATCGCTCCTATGATCTACATGGCCGCAGGCGGCGCCCCTGTGATGTTTCTTTATAAAGGCATCAACACCATGGATTCCATGCTTGGCTACAAAAACGATAAATATCTTTATTTTGGAAGATGCGCGGCAAAGCTTGATGATCTTGCCAATTATCTTCCTGCAAGAATTTCCGGATGGCTGATGGTAGCAGCATCCTTTTTCTCCGGAATGAACGGGAAAAATGCTGCAAAAATCTACAAAAGGGACAGAAGGAACCATGCAAGCCCCAATTCTGCCCAGACAGAGGCGGCAATGGCAGGAGCTCTTGAAGTCCAGCTGGCAGGAAATGCATATTATTTTGGAAAATTATATGAAAAGCCCACCATCGGAGACAGTCTGCGTCCGGTAGAACCAGAGGATATCAGAAGGGCAAACAGGCTGATGTACGCCACTGCAGTATTAAGTCTTGTGATCTGTGCCGGTCTGCGTCTGGCATTGCAGATTCTGCTGTAGCCATATGGGACTTCGGGAACTGTAAAGAACAGGATCCCGGAGCGGAGTCTGCAGCAGACAGATGGAAACAGGGATGAATTGACATACAGGAGACAGAAACATGAAACACGTACATGGAGGAAACATATATACTTATCGGAACTGCATGGATTTTTCAGCCAACTGCAATCCTCTTGGCACCCCGGAAAGTGTAAAACAGGCAGTCAGAGACAGCCTGGACAGAACAGGAGACTATCCCCAGGTAGGCTATGCGCCTTTAAGAGAAGCGCTGGGAGAGTACGAGGATATGGATCCCCGGCATATTATCTGCGGAAACGGAGCCGCAGAGCTTATATTTTCTCTCTGTCAGGCTGTACGCCCCAAAAAGGCCCTGATTCCTGTGCCTACATTTGCTGAATACGAACAGGCTCTCACAAGTGTGGGATGTCAGGTGGAGCATGTGCTTCTCAGAGAGGAAGACGGCTTTTGTATGCAGGAAAGTTTTATTGAGTGGCTTCACGGAGATCTGGACATGGTTTTTCTCTGCAATCCAAATAATCCCACGGGAATCCTTACAGACAGGGAATTTCTTTTTCATGTGCTGAGGCGCTGCAGAGAGCTGGGAATCCTTTTAGTGGTGGATGAGTGTTTTCTTGACTTTGTAAAAGAGCCGGGAAAATATTCTCTGAAAGCGCAGCTTTCCAGATATCATAATCTTTTTATTCTGAAAGCGTTTACAAAGCGCTATGCCATGGCAGGAATCCGGCTGGGCTACGGCCTCAGCGAAAACGAAGAGCTTCTGGAAAAGATGTCCCAGGTGACTCAGCCCTGGAATATTTCGGTTATGGCAGAAATGGCAGGGGTTGCTGCCCTGAAAGAAAATGCCTATGTAGAAAAAGGAAGAAAAACAATATTTGAGGAGGCTCCCTGCCTGAAAAAAGGTCTGGAGGAGCTGGGATTTACCGTGTATCCTTCTGAGGCAAATTATATTTTTTTCAGGGGAGAGCCCGGATTGTTTGAAAAAGGAATCCGAAACGGAGTGATCATCCGGGACTGCAGCAATTATCCGGGGCTGACAGAGGGCTTTTACCGGGTTGCGGTTCGTACGCATCAGGAAAATGAAAGGCTTCTGGAAGCTCTGAAAAAAGGTCTGGAGGGAGAATAATATGGCAAAAGCAATTATGGTACAGGGTACAATGTCCAACGCAGGAAAAAGTCTTCTTGCCGCAGGGCTGTGCCGTATTTTTAAGCAGGACGGCTACCGGGTAGCCCCCTTTAAATCACAGAATATGGCACTGAATTCTTTTATTACAGAGGAAGGGCTTGAAATGGGAAGAGCTCAGGTGATGCAGGCAGAGGCAGCAGGAATCGCCCCTTCTGTTCTCATGAATCCCATTCTTCTGAAACCTACCAATGATGTGGGCTCCCAGGTGATCGTCAATGGCGAGGTGCTTGGAACCATGAGTGCCAGAGATTATTTTAAATATAAGAAAAAACTGGTGCCGGATGTGATGAAGGCATTTGAAGCCCTTGCTGCGGAAAATGACATTATTGTGATCGAGGGCGCAGGCAGTCCGGCGGAGATCAATCTGAAAACAGAAGACATTGTAAACATGGGCATGGCAAAAATGGCAAAGGCGCCGGTTCTTCTTGTGGGCGATATTGACAGAGGCGGTGTGTTTGCCCAGCTTTACGGAACGGTAGAGCTTCTGGAACCGGACGAACGGGAAATGGTAAAAGGTCTGATCATCAATAAATTCCGCGGCGATAAAACCATTCTTGATCCGGGCGTGGAAATGCTGGAAGAAAAATGTGGGATTCCGGTGGTAGGCGTTGCTCCTTATCTTGATATCCAGGTGGAGGACGAGGACAGCCTTACAGACAGGTTTGACAGAAATCAGGAAATCGGACAGATTGATATTGCAGTGATCCGGGTACCGAGAATTTCCAATTTTACAGATTTTAATCCGCTGGAAAGCATTCCCGGCGTGTCTCTTCGCTATGTAAAGCATGCTTCTGAGCTGAAAAATCCGGATGTGATCATACTTCCGGGAACAAAAAATACCATGGAGGATCTTCAGTGGCTTCGGGAAAGCGGAATGGAGGCTCTTATCCTGAAGGCTGCGGCAAAGGGCACCCTTGTTTTTGGTATCTGCGGCGGCTATCAGATGCTTGGAGAATCTTTAAGTGATCCTTATGGAGTAGAAGCGGGAGGAACCATGAGGGGAATGGGACTTCTGCCAATGGACACTGTATTTGCAGAAAAGAAAACAAGAACCCAGGTAACAGGAAAATATCTGGACATAAAAGGGGATTATCAGCCTCTTACCGGCGTGGAGTTTACCGGCTATGAGATCCATATGGGAGAGAGCACATGGAAGTCCGGAGCCAGGGCAAGTACCTGGACAAAGGACGGAGTCACCGGACAGGAAAAAACAGAAGGAACTGTTTTTGAAAATGTGTGCGGAACCTATGTGCATGGGATTTTTGATAAAGAGGAGTCCGCTCTTGCCCTGATCCGCGCAGCCGGAAAGAAAAAAGGCATTGATGTATCTCAGATGGAGGGCGTGGACTTTGCTGCTTTTAAAGAAACTCAGTATGATATTCTGGCGGCAGAGCTTCGGAAACATCTGGATATGAAAAAAATTTATGAGATTCTGGAAGAAGGAACAGGAGGAACAGAAGCATGAAGGTTCAGCTTGAAAATGTAAAGCCCATGGATATTGAGAAACGAAGCTTTGAGATCATTACAGAGGAGCTGGGAGATAAAAAGCTGGCTCCGGGAACTGAGCTTGTGGTAAAAAGATGTATTCATACCAGTGCGGATTTTGATTATGCGGACAATCTCTGCTTTTCTCCTGAGGTGGTCGAAAAGGCAATGGCAGCCATAAAAGACGGCGCCTGTATTGTAACAGATACTCAGATGGCAAAATCAGGGATCAACAAACGCGCTCTTGCACGGTACGGCGGCGAGGTTTACTGCTATATGTCGGATGAGGATGTGGCTGAGGCTGCAAAAAAGAATGGAACGACAAGAGCCACTGCCAGTATGGATAAGGCAGCGGCCCTGAATAAAAAACTTATTTTTGCCATTGGAAATGCGCCCACAGCTCTGGTGCGTCTTTATGAACTGATCCAGGAAGGAAAGCTGGATCCGGAGCTGATCATTGGCGTTCCTGTAGGCTTTGTGAATGTGGTGCAGTCAAAAGAGCTGATCATGGAGTCGGGAGCGCCTTATATTGTGGCCCGGGGACGTAAAGGAGGAAGCAATATTGCAGCCTGTATCTGCAATGCCCTGCTTTACATGATCGACAACCGGAGAGATTAAAAACTATCAATTACCTGCTTCAGAAGTCCGCAGGCAGGATGGAAGTCTCCTGTGGGCATAGAGGAGCAGGAAAGCAGCAGAGTGATGGCAGACGGGTCTTCTTTCAGAACAGTAAGGCGCAGTCCCAGAAGTCGTGCTGCTTTTTTTACAGATGCGCCGTCTGCCTGACAGGGAAGCGTAAGGGCAAGGCTGGTTCCGGCGGCTCCGATCTGAATACTGCAGTCTGTGCCAAAGGTTTCTCTGACCGTGGAAAGAAGCTCCTTCAGCTTGGCAGAATACAGCCGTTTCAGCCGCCGTGTCTGAGCGGAAAGATGACCGTCCCGGATAAACTGGCACAGGGCGATCTGTTCTGCTTTGGAAGCAGTCTGATTATAATATTCGGATTTTTTCCGGTAGGCCTCAGAAAGTCCCGGAGGAAGTATCATAAAGCTTACCCGGATAGAGGGCAGAAGAAGCCTGGAAAAAGAACCGATATAAACAACGTCATGTCCTCCCGAAAGGCTGAACAGAGAAGGCGTGGGTTTTTGGAGATACACAAATTCATTTTCAAAATCATCCTCAATGATCAGGCTTTTATGCTCTGCGGCATAGCGGATCAGCTCCAGTCTCCTGGAAACAGGCATGATCTCGCCCCATTTTGTCATGTGGGCAGGAGAAACATAAATAACTCCGCTGTCCTTGTTGCGGTATCGGACCTGGAAACCAAAATCAGAGAATACGGTGCTGCCCTGAATAAAAGAGGGAGTGGGAAAGGAAACGGTTTTTTTGTCCCGGATCAGAGGGCAGAGAATCTGCAGAAGGCTCTGGACTCCCGCGCCAACTACAATATCATCAGGTGAACAGGCAATATTCCGCTTCTGGTAAACATAGTCGGAAAGAGCCTGACGAAAATCTGCTTCCCCCTGAGGCTCTCCGTAAGTGAGAAGCCTCTGGTTTTGCCGGAGAGCGCTTTTCAGATATCGCTGCCAGAGGTCAAAGCGAAAGCTTTCCCGGTCCACGCCGGAAGAAGAAAGATCATACCTGCAGGGAGGGAGAGAAGGCTTTTCCGTCTGGCGGGGCAAAGGCTCTTTCGTGGCAATATCAGTGACGTAGTAGCCGCTCTGGGCTTTGGAAATAATATAGCCCTCTGCGGCAAGCTGAAGATAAGCGTTTTCCACTGTTGTGCGGCTTAGCTGAAGCTCCTGAGAACATTTACGCAGAGAAGGCATCCGGCTTCCGGGAAGAAGCTTCCGGGCTGTGATCAGGTTTCTGTAATGGTGGTAAACCTGGAGATAAAGAAGCTCGGGGCCGTCAGTATTTTGTGAAAAATGAAAAATCTGATTTTTTTTCTTTTCTTTTGCTGCAGACTGCTGATTTATCATAAACTGTCCCCCTAAAAATAACAAAAACTGGTTGTTTTTTGAGATACATGTTGATGATATTCTATAGCACAGCAAAGGAAAATGCAAGTTAAGGAGAAAAGCTTTGAAAAAAATTGCAGTTTTAAATGATTTATCCGGTCTGGGAAAATGCTCTCTGA
>SAMEA3387495__coassemble_1157_pt1 | contig 55328 bp, 43 predicted proteins | sample SAMEA3387495__metabat2_high_PE_036 | metagenome-assembled genome bin SAMEA3387495 (sample SAMEA3387495) | Felis catus | biome: Faeces | place: United Kingdom | collected 2012
TGGCAGAAAAAACTTTATATTTTTTTGATTGTCTACTTGACGGGAAGCAGTTCAAAACGAAAAAACCGGGGATTAATTTTATCTCTGGAACAGTTTAAATCCACTGCTGCTTGGATAGCACTGTACATGCTGTCTTCTTCCACACTGTTTCTTTGTATAATTGTAGCATTCTTTCAGCGTAAGCTTCTTATCTCTATTGCTGTCTGCCGGAGCCTTGGAAAGTCTGGATCCGCCATAAGTAAATCCAACACCTTTTACAAGTGAAGAAGTGAAAAAGCTGCTGGACTGACTTGCCCATGAAAGCTCATACTGAGAACATGCTGTCAGAACCTTAAATTTACTGTTAGACATCGGACCTGCTTTTGACACTTCTGCTTCCGCACTGTTAAATGCAGAGATTACATTGCTGTTAAACAGTTCTGCGCCGTCTTTTGCTGCCTTTGCACCCATAGCTTTATCAATTACTCTGCCGCTGTAGCAGCTGTCCAGCATAACTACAATATTTCCAGGAACCTGTTTTAACCAGGATGCAAGTCTGTATGGAGAAATAGAGCCATAATCCGTTGTAACCAGTGATCCGTCGCTTGCTCCATGTCCTGTATAATAGAAAAATGACACGTCATTACTGTCTGCTGATGCAAACGTGCGGCTGATCTGGCTGCGTACACTGTATTCAGAGGCATCGATCACAGTACTTACTGTACTGTAGCCTGTTCTTTTCAGCATATCTCTCATTGCTCTTGCATCATTTCCACATGCCCAAAGGTCATTGGAATATCCCGGATAATCCGCCTCTCCGATAATAACCGCCCGATATACCACAGGATTGCTTACACGAAGCAGACGTCCATATCCATTAAAAGTATACCGGTTTCCATTCATGGTCCTTGTTCCGGTTGCTGCACGTCCCACAGAATCAAAATAATATTTCTGTCCGCCAATAGTCGTCCAGCCGATAAACGCATAACCATATTTTGTATGGAAGTAATATCTGTATTTTCCGATTTTCTGGAAGCCTGTATGGATTCTTCCATAATCGTTCAGATAATATCTTTTTCCATTCAGCTTAAGCCAGCCTTTTACTGCATGACCATATTTGTCAAAATAGCAGCGTTTTCCGCCGATGGTATTCCATCCTGTTACTGGTCTTCCATAGCTGTTCAGATAATAACGATATCCATTATATTTGATCCAGCCTTTTACTGCACGTCCATACCTGTCAAAATAACAGCTGACACCATTAATCTGATGCCATCCGCCTGTTACCGGTTTCCCATTACGGTAATAGTAGCGATGTCCGCCCTGAGTCACCCATCCATTCCAGATCTTCGATTCTGTACGGCTGTTTTGTTCCGCATGAACTGTTTTTGGTGATACTGCCGGAAGCACCATAAAGGCCATAAGAAGAACTGCAAGTATCATCCAATTTCTTTTCCTGTTCATAATTATCCTCCCTATCTGTATATTTTTATGTATTATATCAGAAAATTAGTCAAAAATAAAGGGAGTTTTGTCATTTTATTTGTATGATTTATATATTTTTCTTTTTTTACAGGCTTCCCCAACACTATATATGACAAATGTAATCAAAAAGCATCCTGCCAGGATCAAAAAAGGACGGCTGTAGCGGTATACTCCTGTTTTTATCAGAATCCTAGTACCATTTTCTCCCGGCACCCTTATCTTATTAGCTGCAAGATCAATAAACCTGCCTATCATAATATGGAAAATATAAACATAAAGGGACAGTTTCTGCCCGATAAATTCCAACAGCGGATTTCCCATCTGGGGCCTGGTCACAGACAGAACACACAGACTTCCCAGCACCAGGTATGTTCCCATATAGAACTGCACCACTCCGATATGGGTTCTTTCCCATAAGGCAATACCAATTCCTGAGATGATCACCACATAAAAATATACAAGCGGTATTTTGGAAAAGATCTTTTTGATTTTTTCCACATTCAGCTTAGCCAGCATACCAAAAAGAAAAAACGGAAGTGCTCGGAACAGATAGCAGTTAAACAGATATGCTCTGTTTCCTGTGTCAAATAAAGGAATTGAACTGGGAATCGGTAAAATATATTTCAGTTCTCCAAAAGCAATAAATCCTATCCATAAAAGTACTGCTACGATTATGATCCACGGAGAAATTTTCTTTTCGTCAAACAAAAGCACAGTCAGATAACAGTACAGCAGTGCCCCCAAAAACCATAAATGCGAGTACACAAACGGGTCATTTGTCAGGAAAAATTTTGCAATCTTGTCTTTTGTAAGAAGTGAAGCTGTATATTCCACAATATTCCAGTCCGGATCCAGCATCTGATTCCAAGTCACACAAAAAACAGCATAAACCAGTGCAGCAATCACAACCAGACTTAAAATATGACGAATCTTTCGCCATGTATTAGATCTTATCAGCCTGTTACTGCTGTCCGTGCAAAAGAATCCCGATACAAAGAAAAAATAAGGAACTGCAAAGCTGCATAAAGGTCTTATGATAAGTCCCAATGGATCAGGAAAGCCAAAATGCAGGAGTACAACTGCCATACATGCCAGCCCTTTTATGGTATCCATCAGTCTGTAACGAACTTTTCCCATGATAAATATATTCCTTTCTCCTGTTTTTATTCTATAATAAAATCTTTTTCCCCAGTTTCGATGCAGGCTTTTCAATCAGATGCCAGACCACCGCACCTGCTGCTGCAGCAAATACCACAGAGACTGTCAGAGACACACCTGCATGCAGCTTTATAAAATCTGTATTTTTCCAGAAAGTTTTTTCCAGAATATAAAAAGAAAATTCCTGCATGACATAAATAGAATACGCATATTTTCCCATCCTGCATACAGGCAGCCTGCTGATCAGTCTGGAAAACAGTCCTTTTTCTGTCAGCATACAAAAAAAGAAAACAGAAAACAAAACTACTACCACAAACTGATTCTTTCCGACCCTTTTTCCAACAAAAAAATCCATCATTAAAAGGCAACAACTGCCAATTTCCGTAAAGGTAATCAAAGCTGTAACCACACTGGCATTCATATGCTGCGCATATAATCCTGTCCATCTTTCTTTTGCTTCATCGTAAAGATTGCCCAGCAGATATCCCAGCCCTACACCTGCCGCCGCCCTTGCCATAGCAAGACTGAATACACCATAGACCACTTTTCGTGCAAATCCGCCATCTGTGTACATAATATTCAGCACATAACCAAAATAAACAATCAGGCAGATTATTAATTTCATCCCCGGTGAATTTTTCATAGCCTTATGCATCAGAAAATAAAATAGTTCTGCAAAGAAAAACGCAGATACATACCAGTTAAGACCTGTCCAGGCAGTAGTCAGCCCTGTAGACTGCAGAAAAAAAAGATTCAGAAAGCCTTCCTGCAAAGGCACATCCAGAAATATCACAGAAAGAATGGTCGATACAGCAAATACCGGCCAAAGACGAATGAACTTTTTCAGCACAAAATCCAGCGTTTTCTGTTCAGAATGCAGCATGACAGATCTATACAGAAAATATCCTGACATGATAAAAAAACATTCTACTATATATTTCGCATATTTTGACTGCCGCGCAAGTTCCTGATAGATTGCAGCTTCCCCGGTAAACGGAATCATAAATGAATGAAGAAGATGAAAATATACAATGCTTAAAGCAAAAAAAATACGGATAAATTCTATATTTTTCAGTTTGGGGCTGCTTCTCATCTCTCCCATTGATAAAATCTTCCTCTCACTTCCTTAAATGTTTTGGGTTTTGCCGGATTTTCTATATGATCTCCAATATGCTTTTCCATCCAGACCATATTATACCAATGCCCAAATTTATATGCACATTTATGAAACTCTGCTGCCATTTTATATCCCATATGGAGATGAAACCTGACACTGTCCTTTGTCAGATATTCATCTTCCACTTCCGGATATGCTATACATGCATTGACACTAAGAATATTCTGCTCCTTCAGAACTTTTTCCAAAGCTTCATAAAGCAGTTTTCCCGTACCTTGATTTTTTTTATCTTTTTTCACATAAATAGAAGTTTCTGCAGACCAGGCATAGGCTGCCCGAGGATGAAGAGGACCTGCGTATACATACCCTATAATCTCCCCGTCTCTTACCGCGGCCAAATAAGGAAATCTCTCCAGCGTATGGCGGATCCTTTCTTTAAATTCTTCTGCAGATGGAACGGTATATTCAAAAGTCACTGCTGTATCCCTGATATAAGGAGCATAAATATCCAGAAGTTGTTCTGCATCCTCCGGCGATACGATTCTGATCATTGTCTCGCTCATCTAATCACCTCATCATTCGTTTTGCATAATACCTCCATATTTTATCAAATGTACCACCGGATAGCAATACGGCCGCTTTCCATTTTGACCACATCAACTGCTCATATCTGTCTACAGTATTGCCAGCAGCAGGGTTCCAGCCACAATTCCGGTCAGACCGCACACAGATTTTTTTGACAGTTTCTCATGAAACACCAGCCATGAAAAGAAAATCGTGACCAAAATACTCAGCTTGTCGATCGGAACCACAACACTGGCAGGTCCATCCTGAAGCGCTCTGTAATAGCACAGCCAGGAGGCGCCTGTTGCAAAACCAGACAATATAATAAATCTCAGTTCTCTTCTGTCAGTTTTCCTGATCTGATTAGCTTTTCCGGTAATAACTACCATAAGACATGCCATCAGCAACACAACTGTGGTACGGATGGCTGTTCCCAGATTAGAGTCCACATTCTGGATTCCAATTTTTCCCAGAATAGCTGTAAGGCTGGCAAAAACCGCCGAAAGAACTGCATAGATCAGCCAGTCTTTCTGTTTCTTTTGATTTCTTTCTGTAACTTTTCTGTCGATCATCAAAAGCGTACCGCCGCCGATCAGAATAACAGCTGCTATTTTTCCAGCATTAATGCCTTCTCCCAGAAAAATCAGCGCAAGCAGAATAGTTAAAACTGTACTGGATTTGTCAATGGGAACAACCTTATTGATGTCGCCCTTCTGCAAAGCATGAAAGTAGCAGATCCAGGAAGCCCCCGTCGCAAGTCCAGACAAAACAAGAAACAGCACCGTTTTTCCACTAAGTTCGGGAATCCCCTTCCCGCTTCCGGTAATCAGAACCATCAGCCACGAAAATACCAGAACCACAACCGTTCGAATCACGGTCGCCACATCCGAATCTGTTTTTTTGATTCCACATTTTGCAAGAATTGCGGTAATTCCCGCAAAAAAAGAAGAACCTACTGCATATAATATCCACATTTTCTGTTCCTCCACAACCATACCTGACGAATGATAAAAATTTTATATCAGGCAGCAGCTCCAACCTTATAAAATATCAATTTGATTATACTTTGTATTCTGCAAAATATCCAGTATGACAGCAAAATTCATGCAGGAATTACTTCCGGTATTTCCAGTCTTTCCTGTCATAGGCCAGACTGGATTTATCTGCATTCATATGTTATACTTTTTTCAGTAGTTTAACAGGGGGAGACGTATGGAAGGAGAACACGGTTTTACCACACGCGAAGAATGGCAGAATTATTTTCAGATTTATTTTGACCAGATACGGGAACTGGAAGAGATCAATTCTTTTCAGATGAACAAAGAGCCTCAGCAGTGGCTGGCTGATTTTTCTACGAAGGCTCAGAAGCTCGAAAAAAAATATCAGGAGCAAAGTGCATATCTTCAGCAGCATGTTTATTATTTTACAAGAGAAAGTCATCCGTGGACCAAAAATGTAGCAGATCCTCTGCTTTCTTTTTTGTACAGGTACAGTACACGTTTTGAGGATATTGCCGCCGCTTATGAGCTGGCTCGCAGTCTCTATACATTTTATGAAACACAAAACGACCCTGTGGCATTAATGAAATGCGATATGGTTATACTTTCTGTCTATTTTTTTCTCAATGTAAAATGTTTAAAAAAAGAAATCATGGAACTTTATCAGCACGCAATTCCTATTTTTGAATCCTTCTACGAGCAATTAAGTGAAGAAGAAAAAAGTCTTGGAATGAGTTTTTATGATTTTCAGTCCTTTATTACATCCGAATATGTAAATGATCCTCCTTTTCTACCGGTTTCTCGTTTTTTTGAAGAATACGAAAACAGGATGCGGATGCTTCACCGTTTTCAGGCTGAAGCAGATATGTCTTTACCTTTGAATTCCGTTATTCCTTATTTTGAAAACCACTGGACAAGCAGCTTTCTTCGATTAACCATTCATTCAAATGCGAATAACTTCACTCAAAAACAGCTTCATATGCAGCTTTCCATTGCCAGACAGCTGAAAGATCAGCACCCGTCCGATGAATCTCCGGAAGGCTATGCCAAATATCAGACACTTTGTCTGATGCTGGAATATTTCTTAAAAGAAAAATCTGCCCCGGCTGTTCATCAGGAGATTATGAATTGCGAAAGCATTCTGCCTCATAAACGTTTCTGCACTTTTGAAGAATATGACGATGAAAATATTGACTGTTTTAATCTGATTCTCAGCTGCATGCTTGTTCTGATTACAGACTGCCCGGACTGTGTACACAGTATCCGTCAGATATTTGCTCATTTACTTGATGTATATAACCATTTTCCCAGCAATACCTTCATGGAAAGTGTGGCTGATATCAATACTTCTCTCTATCTTATTCCTGCTGTCAGATATCTGGAAGAAGACAAAATTCTTCCCACTCTTCTCCAGCTGACTGTATACAGACAGCCCCAGACATTATTTCACTCAGTGATCCTCAGCCGATGTGCAAAGATTGTAACCAGTCATATGATCGACCAGCACCCGGAATACCTTATCGGCGTGCTTTCCTGTCAGTCTGAAGCAGAAATCAACCGCAGAAAGGATGAAATCCTCAATTTTATTGAAACAGGAGCGCTGCTGCACGATATTGGAAAAATACACTGTACGAATGTAATCAATATGCAGTATCGAAAGCTCGTAGACATTGAATTTCAGGTAATCAAATATCACCCTGTATCCAGTCTGAAAATTTTACAGCAGATTCCCTCTCTGCACAAATACATCGGCATTGCCGCAGGTCATCATAAATCAAGCGATGGTTCCTACGGATATCCATCTGATTTTGATGCGGTAAATAGGCCGGATAAAATCTTGATTGATATTATTAGTATCTGTGACTCTCTGGATGCCGCCACCGATTATCTTGGACGAAGCTATGCCCGGACAAAAACACTTAGTCAGGTACTTGGTGAACTTCAGGCCGGAAGCGGTACACGCTATTCCTCTCATGTTGTAAATCTGATTTCAGACTCTCCCAAACTTCAGAGTGAGCTGGAGCAGTTTCTTCTTCATCACAGAGAAGATGTCTGTCTGGAAGTATACCAGAAGATCAAACAATCCGGAACTTTGCAGCTTTAGGAACTGGGGCTGTTATAAATCTTATCTAAATACTGTTTTTTACCTTTCATTACATATGAAGTGTTTGAAACAATCGCCTCCTACCGGGCCTGGGATTTCTGTCAGATCCAGTATAATTATGTGGACACAGATATTCAGGCAGGCAGCAGAGAACATAAAAAAACGGACCAACAACGGATGTACCGAATGTTCTTACTGCATGCCCTGTCCATTTGGCGTAAATATTCCCAAAAACTTCCGGATCTGGAATGACTTTTCCATGTATGGCAACAAGGAAAAGACAAAACAGGCATTTTTCCAGGATATGGATCCGTCTTCCAGAGGCAATCAGTGCCAAAAATGCGGCAAATGCGAATTGGTATGCCCCCAGTCTATTTCTATCCGAAAAGATTTGGAAGCTGCCTTCAAAGAATTAAGCACCTTAAAATAAATATAGGTTCTGTTTCTTCATTAGATTTCTATAACAAAATTCCCCACAACTGATGCACTCGCATCAATTGTGGGGATAAATTTCATTATGAAATTCTAAGCAAACTTTGCTTATTTGCCTGCCATCTGAGCTGCAACTTCTGCTGCAAAGTCTTCTTCCTTCTTCTCGATTCCTTCGCCGGTCTCGAAACGAACAAAACCTTTGATTGTGATCTTAGCGCCATTCTCTTTTGCAACCTGCTCTACGTATTTAGCAACAGACTGTTTTCCATCCTCTGCTTTAACGTAAGTCTGGTCAAGAAGGCAGATCTCTTTCAGTTCTTTCTTAATACGTCCTTCGATCATTCCTTTGATAACCTTCTCAGGTTTCTGAGACTCTTTCGGATCGTTCATGATCTGAGCCATAAGGATTTCTCTCTCATGTGCAAGGTAATCAGCGCTTACTTCGCTGTCGCTTGTGTACTGAGGTTTCAGAGCTGCAATCTGCATTGCAACGTTCTTAGCCATCTCTTTTACAGCATCGTTTACAACGTCTGTCTCAACGTCAACAAGAACGCCGATCTTTCCGCCCATATGTGTGTAGGAAGCAACGAATCCGTTCTCTTCTTTTACCTGAGCGAATCTTCTGATGTTCATGTTCTCGCCGATTACTGCGATCTGAGCTGCAAGAGCTTCTTTTACAGTCTGATCACTGCTCAGTGCCCATGGCTCTGCAAGGAAAGCGTCGATGTCTGCTGCTGTAGTTGTAAGTGCCTGTGCAGCAACGTCTGCAACGTAGTTCTGGAATTTCTCATTCTTTGCTACGAAGTCAGTCTCTGCGTTAACCTCAACAACAACTGCGCTCTTAGCATCCTCTGCAACAACAGTCTTGCAAAGACCCTCTGCTGCTACACGGCTTGCTTTCTTCTGAGCAGTTGCAAGTCCTTTTTCACGAAGGAACTCTACTGCTTTATCCATATCGCCTTCTGTAGCTGTAAGAGCTTTCTTACAGTCCATCATTCCGGCGCCGGTCAGTTCTCTTAATTCTTTTACCTGTGCTGCTGTAATAGCCATCTCTATTTCCTCCTGAATAATTTAATATGATAAAATTACTCTTCTACTGTCTCAGCGAATTCCTCAGACTCTGCCTCGATCTCGCCGTCAGCCTCTGCTGTACCCTGATTAGCCTCGATAACAGCGTCTGCCATCTTGGAAACGATCAGTTTTACAGCACGGATAGCGTCGTCGTTACCCGGGATTACATAGTCAAGTTCTTCCGGATCGCAGTTTGTATCACAGATACCGATCAGCGGAATACCTAATGTATGAGCTTCCTGTACGCAGATTCTCTCTTTTTTCGGGTCAACGATAAAGATAGCGTCCGGAAGACGTTTCATCTCTTTGATACCGCCAAGGTTTTTCTGCAGCTTTGTAAGCTCTTTTCTTAACTCAATAACTTCTTTCTTAGGAAGCACGTCAAATGTTCCGTCAGCCTCCATAGCCTCGATCTCTTTCAGTCTTGCAATACGGCTCTGGATTGTCTTGAAGTTTGTAAGCATACCGCCAAGCCATCTCTCGTTTACATAGAACTGTCCGCAGCGCTCTGCCTCAACTTTGATAGCGTCCTGAGCCTGTTTCTTTGTTCCTACGAAAAGGATGTTTCCGCCGTTTGCTACGATGTCAGCGATTGCATTGTAAGCATCGTCAACCATACCTACAGACTGCTGAAGGTCGATGATATAGATACCGTTTCTCTCTGTGTAGATGTACGGAGCCATTTTAGGGTTCCATCTTCTTGTCTGATGTCCGAAATGAACACCTGCTTCCAAAAGCTGTTTCATTGAAATAACGCTCATGTTTTTTCTCCTTTTTGGTTGATTTCTTCCGCGCAGATCATTTTCTATCAGGACCCGCCGTCACACCGTATGGGCACCATCCATCGGAATCTCCACGCGTGTTTATTTTGCAACTTCTGAATTATAGCATAAGAAAACCCTCCATGTAAAGAGGGTTTTCATTGTTTTTTCCTGTATTTTCAACATTTCTCAGATTTTTCATCTGAAGTTCTTCCTGCGTCTTTTAATTTTCGGATTTCTTCCTCTGTAAGAAGACGGCATTCTCCCTTTTTCAGATCTTCCGGAAGAGTAAGAGGTCCCATGGAGATTCGTTTCAGATAGATTACAGGTTTGCCCACCGCTTCCATCATCCTTTTTACCTGATGGAATTTTCCCTCGCTGATGGTAAGAAGAAGTTCTGTATATACCTCTGGAAGACTTTCCGGGCGCACATGACGCATAACTCCTTCTTCTGAGATATCCTCTTTTTCCAGAAACTTCACCTTTGCAGGAAGTGTCTGCCGCTTTTCTCCGATATCAATACCCTTTTCCAGTTTCTCTTTATCCTCTTCTGTCACCTGACCTTCTGCTCTGACAAAATAGGTCTTTTCTACGTGACGGGCAGGAGAAAGAAGTTCATGAGCCAGCGCCCCGTCATCTGTAATCAGAAGAAGCCCTTCTGTATCCTTATCCAGACGCCCCGCCGGAAAAAGACCTTTTCTGGCAGAAGGGATCAGCTCCATTACTGTCCTGTCCCGCTTATCCTCTGTTGCCGATACATATCCCGCCGGCTTATGCAAAAGATAATACACATGCTCCGGTTCTCTGGCAATTTCCTCTCCTTTAAAAAGAACTCTGTCCTGTGGTCCAACTTTCTGTTCCGGTTTTTTCACGGTCTGCCCGTTAATCTCCGCCAGGCCTTTCTGGATGTATTTTTTCACTTCACTCCTTGTACCTTTACCTGCATCTGCCAGAAACTTATCAAGTCGTACTGTTTTACTCATCTGTCTGATCTTCCTCTCTGGGTTTTATAATAATAGATGTGGGACCGTCTGCACCACCGATCACAGATACCTTTTCTTCCTCTGAATCTTTTTGTACAAAATCAGGAATTTTATTCTTTAAAAGCCGTACATAAAACTCATATCCCTGTTCTGTCTGAAAGATCACGCTGACATCCTCATCACATTCCAGCCATGAATAAAAGCCTCCCGCAGGAACCGCAGCATCTTTTAATTTCTGCAGTTCTTCCACGTTTTCATACACTGCTGTTTTTTCTTTTTCCTTTCCATAATATTGGACTGTTGCTTTTTTTATTTTAATGTCATCCAGGGTAATCGGATATCCGGTCTCTTCCAGAACAGACAATGTATGTGTATATTCCGGCAGGACATTTATCGTACTGTACGCATACTCCTTTCGGTTCTCTTCTCCCGGAACCAGAGTACTGACACTCATAACCCCTGGAAGACTGTAGGTTAGCTGAATACTGCAGCATGGAATTCCTGTAAAACTCTCTGCCCCGGCATCCTCAATATCTTTCTTCAAAGCCTCTAAAAGTTCTGCCCATTTCTCTTTCTGCTCCTGGAAAATCATATATCCCCGTCCATCGGCCGCATTAAAATACATTTCATCCAGATATTCCGTACCAAGATCCAGCATATCCAAAACGTTATCCTTCAGATTTTCTTCCTCATACAGACATTGGATCAATTCCTGAGATTCAATGGCATTGATACGGTAATTACGATATATCTTCTTTCCGGATTTCAACTTATACATAACTCCGGTTTTTAATACTATATCACTGTTTGTCCCCTCAACAATATGATCCCCTTTCTCGTATTTCTTTCCCCTTTCCTTCTGTTTTTCAGCTATACTGCAAAACGCATTGTAAGTTTTATCACCAATCTCTTTTTTTCCAGAAACACTGTACTCTCTCAGATCCCAGTCTGCAGACTCCATTCCTACCTGATAAATACCGTCCTCTACTTCTTTTATGTATGTTCCCATATTGTTAGAAAACATATTCATATCCACACTGACCGATGCCAGTTTTTCCTTCGGCGGAACATAGGAATCATAATGAAACAGGTCGGTTTCATATACCATGGCACAGGCTGCCACGATCAGCCCTGCTGCCAAAAGCTGAATCTTCTTTTTGAAAAAGCAATGAAAATCCATCTGGTATGCTGTTTCCATAAAGCCATGGGAAAGCACTGTTCCAAGAATCAGCCCAAATATCCACCAGAATGTCTTCATACTGCTTATAGGGATCAGATAAAAGAAATATCCAGCTCCCAGTCCGCAAGGGATCACAACCATTATTTTAACAATAAAAGCAGCTCCCCTGTAAACCATAGGTGATCCCGCCGACTCAGAAGGCCTCTTCAGATAAGCCACATAAGATAAATATGTCAAAAGGACTGTCAGCACCAGGAGAACCATAAAAAGCCTCATGCCTTCTCCTTTTTGATAAGCTTCAGCAAACTGATTTATCAGCCCTGCAGGAGAAATATATTCTCTCAGGAAACGGATCAGCCCATAGTTTTTTTCTATATAATAGGTCTCATAAAATCCATATCTGTAGCCTCCCAGAAGCAGGCTCAGTCCTGGTCCGTAGCAGTAGAGCATCCCCATACAGAAGATTCCCATAAGAAGATTTCCCGTAATACATAAGATCAGCACTACGCTGAAATATATCAGTAAATATATGATCAGATGGATGCCAAACAGAGCCAGTGCTTCACCCATTAGCTTCAGACTGAAAAATCCCCTTGCGGCTCCGATACAAATTGCAAGAAATACCATGATCATGTACGGCACTAAATAATATACAAGCCCTGTATAAATCCGGTTCCAGAACATTCGCGAACGTTTTACTGGAAGACTGTGATAAAAATCTGTCTGACGTTTAGAATACAAATAGATAAACCCATTAATGCCGTTTAAAACTGCTGCCGCTACAGCTACGAATCCTCCTGTAAGAAGAAAACCATCTTTCCACAGATTTTCATAAAGAAATTCCATCTGTTCCGACGTATAGCCGCTTCCCCTCCAGTTGCCTATCATCAGCAGGCTGACTACCGGAAAAGCCAGAAGGAAACCCAGAGTAAGGAACGCAGGAATCCATCCCTTTCCTTTCGATACTGTTTTTACATATTTAGAAGAACAGATTTTTGATTTCATATCCGGCCACCTCCGTTTCACTAATAAAAATTTCTTCAAGCGTAAGAGGAAGAATCTCACAGAATAAAGGATTTTTTTCCTGGATCCGTTCCAGGATTGCAGACCTTGTTCCTCGAGCTGTGATCAGAAGCAGCGAGCCCTGATGTTCCATCTTCAAAATATTAAGTTCTTTCTGAAGCTGCCGTTCCTGCGACTTGTCAGAAAGCACACATTGTATCTTATGTATATGAAACTTCATATCCTCCAGATCTCTGGATAACAGGATCCCTCCTTTATAAAGAAGTCCCACATGGTCGCAGATATCCTCCAGTTCCCGAAGATTATGAGATGCGATCACGGGAGTAAACTCCCTGCTCATGATCTCCGCAGCAAAAAGGCTTTTGACTCCCTGACGCATTACAGGATCCAGTCCGTCAAACGTCTCATCGCAAAGAAGATATTTGGTTCCTGCACTGACTCCCAGAAGCACATTCAGCTGTTTTCTCATCCCCTTTGAAAAACTGCTGATTCTTTTCTTTTCATCCAGTCCAAACTGATGCAGAAACTTATAGAACCTCTGAATATCAAATCTGGGATAATAATACCTGTAAAAATTCGCCATATCTCCCGGTGTATAATCAGATGGAAAATAACTGTCGTCTGATATATAAAACAAAAATGATTTTGCCTTTTCGTCATCATATACCGAAATTCCGTCAATCCTGATTTCTCCCTCATCAGGCTTCATCACCCCTGCGATCATGCGCAAAAGAGTACTTTTGCCTGCGCCGTTGCTTCCTACCAGCCCAAAGACTTCCCTTTCACCAACTTCCAGAGAAACCTTATTTACGGCTTTTACTGCGCCAAACGCTTTGCTGCAGTCCTTAATCTCAATCATGATTCCCCTCCTCATAACATTGGTCTACCACAGTTACCAGTTCCTCTCTGGAAATGCCTATCTCCTGACCTTTATGAACTGTCTGGATCAGTTCTTTGCGGTAATCCCCCCGTTTTTTTTCCTGTATGCTCCTTGTATCTGCCACAAAATTTCCTTTCCCCTTTATCGAATAGATCAATCCCTCCTGTTCTAATTCTGCATATGCACGCTGAATCGTATTGGGATTAATAGAAAGATCCATAGCAAGCTGACGAACAGAGGGAAGTCGGCTCCCGGAAGGCAATGCCTCCTGATAGATTAAAATACGAAAACGTTCTGTAACCTGCTCATAAATCGGTCTGCGATCCTGATGATCTAAAATAATGATGATCTTCTCCTCCCTTCATTTTTTGAAGCGCAAGTGTATTAAGTGTATTAATACACTAATGTTACCATATCAAACCTATCGCTACAAGAAAAGTTTTCTTAAATCTTTATAAAATGAAAAGACCCTTAAAACAGACTTGCGCAATTTTATTACTGCCTGTCTTAAAGGTCTTTTTTTATATCATTCTCGTTTTGGCTGCATTTCTTTTTAAATGCCGGACTCCCACAGTAAATACCACCAAAAGTACTGCTTCCATTGTCAGAACAACCATCACATAGTTTTCTTCCGGTATACGGACAAGCAGCTCCGGCATTACAAGAGACCAGATATTTGCCCCCATATGCAGCAGAACACTGGACCATAAATTTCCTGTAAGTTCCAAGATATATGCAAATACGATGCCAAGGATTCCTGCATAAACTGCCTGTACAAGATTCATATGGTATATTCCAAAGAAAACTCCGGAAATTACAGCTGCCGCTGCCATTTTCATGTGATCCCGAAGACGCAGATAGATCAGCCAGCGAAATACCATCTCTTCCGCCACCGGCGCTATGATCCCCATCCAGAAGATCAGCATAAAAAAGCTTTTTCCGCTCATGATCTGTTCCATATTTTCCTGATACGCCTGAACATTCAGGATATTCTGAAGCATAGCCACCAGAATATTTGCAAACACAGAACATGCTGCGCCCAGAAGAAGCAGAAGTAAAACAGTCCCCGGAGTCAGTTTTCGTCCTGGTTTTTCCGGTATAAGACCGCCCAGCACTCGCGCAGTTCTGTCTTTTTTATAAAAATACACACATGGCAGCATTGTAAGAAGAGCAGAAATTCCTGTAAGAAAAATTGTATAGGAAGCAAAATCTTCCACTGTACCACCCATCCAATATAAGATCACAGCTAAAGCTGTATTGGCAATAACCTGACTGATCAGAAAATGGATCCCGCAGGGATATACTGCCCTCCACACCTGCTTCAAAGGACTCTGTTTATGCAGAGGGCTTAAGAAAAAAAATCAAGCACTTCCTGCGCAGAATCTACAATCTTTAACGGATTTGCATTTTTCAGTTCTTCTTCTGAACCATATCCATAAGAGACTGCCAGGCACTTAAGCCCGGCTTTACGGGCGCCAAAAACATCATGCTCCTTGTCTCCTACCATAACCACCTGCTCCCGGTGATCTGCCATATGGAGCCGGTCAAGCGCTTCTTCGATCACATCAGCCTTGCTTGTCCGTCCTCCGTTCATTTCGCTTCCTACGATTTCCTGAAAATATTTTGTAAGATCAAAATGATCCAGCACTTTTTTTACAAAACGCTCTGGTTTGGAAGAAGCCACTGCCAGGATATATCCTTTTCCTCTCAGCTTATCCAGCATATCCTCCACACCTGGATATACCTCATTCTCAAATATTCCGATATCTGTATATCGTTCTCTGTAATACTCAACTGCCTTGACCGCTGTTTCCTCATCCAGACCTGCGTATTTCATAAACTGCTGAAGCAGAGGCGGGCCTACAAATACTTCAAGCTTTTTAAGATCCGGCTCCGGCTGCCCCAGTTTTTCCAGTGCATACTGCACAGATTTTGTTATTCCCTCGCCTGATTCTGTCAGTGTTCCATCCAGATCAAATAAAATCACTTTATACATAAATTCCTCCAATGTGTATGAATCAAAAGTTTCTGCTTATCAGAAACAGTATATCATGATTTATTTTTTTCGTCTATGAAAATTCCGTGCACATGATCTCCATAATCCAGAACTGCCAGTTCCGTAACAACTTTCTCCACCAAGGGATCCTGTTGACTTTTTTGTACTGGAACAATACAATCTCCCTGCCATTCCCATTTGGTATCTTTTCCATTTATTTTTAAATAAAGTATCTGCACTTCCCGTTTTTCCCGGATTCTCAGGCATGGATTTCTGTCTGTTTCGCCTTTCCAGCATAGCAGTTTTGGAGCCTCTTCTGACTTCCAGAACTTTGTTTTTTCTTTCTCAGTATTCTTTATTTCAGTGGGAAGAGCAGACGGTTCAGGAAATGCTGGAGAGGGAACTGCTGTAACCGCAGGCAAAAGTGACGGAGAGAGTTCTGGCGTCAAAGAGGGCGAAGGTACCGCTGCAGGTGTATTGCTCATGACCGTTTCCCAGGTGTTTTGCGCTTCTCCGCCAGACCAGAAGGTTTCCTGAGAAATACCGGCATTTCCTGATGCTTCATTTTCCGGCGCATAAACGTTCCCTGTATTTTCCTGAACCGGATACGAGACTCCTCCTGTCTCTCCCCCCTCTTCCTCCTGTGGTTCCGTATCTTCCCAGATTTCTTCCTGCGGCTCATCTTGAACTCCCGGATTCCCTGCCGCTTCATCCCAATCCCAGGGAAGCTCTGTATTTTCTCCTGTTCCCATCTCTACCTGAAAGCCTCCAAGCTCCTGATCTGCAGACATAGCCGATATATTCCCGGAATACATCAGCAGCACGATCATAAGGATTGCATTCCCGAATTTTTTATTCATAATCTCCCTCCGTATATTTCTTTAAATACTGGTTCCATATCCTAAAATTCCATCCTCTCTGTTTCAGCTTTTCCTTTTTTCTTTTTCTCTTGAATTTTTCATATAGATCCAGGCTCTCCTCTCCCCTTCCCTGTCTTGCCAGGAACAGACCATAAGCGGCATATTCCTCTTCTTTTGCACTTCTTTCCTTTGTAAGCTGTCTGTAATATCCCTCCGCCTTTACCAGATTTCCCTGAAGCTCACTGTTTTCTGCCAGCAGATATAAAAGCCTGATCTGCTGCTCCGGTCTGTCATATAGATACAGTAAGCTCCTGCTATGTTCCTCTACCTGACTGAATACTATTTCCCGGATATTTTTTCCTCCGGATTGAAAATCCATTGTCCCATACAGAGAAATCACAGAAGAAACAGCTGTTTCAAAAGAAACCAATGGTTTCTGTATACCTATATAAATACGCAAGCACAAAACAGCAGTCATGATCCCGCACATAAGCAAAGCAAGGCCACGCCATCTCTTCAAGGATAACGGCTGGAGTTTTTTCAGCCCGTCTATGGCATTTTCTGCATTTTTCCATCTTTTTTCCGGTTGTGTACGGCAGCATTTCCAGATAAAAAACGCCAGATAGGGATATTGCACAAAACACTGAAAACGTCTTTTTCCGCAAAGGCTCTCCAGTGTTTTTCCAAATGCGTAAATATCACTGGTTTCTTTTATGATTCCCTGATACTGTTCCGGCGCTGCGTACCCCTTTGTTCCATAGCACAGGGTCTTCTGCCTGTCATACCCCAGTACCGCACTTCCAAAATCAATCAGATACAAGGCTCCATTATCCGTCAGCATCAGATTTTCCGGCTTCAGATCTCCATAATAAACAGCCGGTTTTCTGGAATGAAGATAAGACAAGATATCCAGTATCCTTCTTCCCATAAAAATTATCTCTTCTGCCGAAAATGTCCTGCCTTCTTCCAGATACTGTCTCAGGGATTTTCCCTGAATATATTCCATCACCAGAAAACATCTGTCTTTCTGCTCTGTGTAATCGATCATCCGAGGCAGCGACGGATGGTCCAGAAGACGCAGAAATTCCGCTTCCTTTTTTCTTTCCAAAGGCAGTTCTTTCACCGCCCGGTAAATACCCAGATCGATGTCCCTGGCAAGATACAGTGTTCCCTGTCCTCCTTTGCCGATCCGGTCTACAATACAGTATCTCCCTTTTAAAATGATTCCGATCAGTTCGATGCGATCCTCTCCCCTCGTCTTTCTACATACAGGAAAACTTCAAGTCAGGCGGACAGACTTTGTACAAATACCCACAGCCGAATCCTGCATATTGATTTTTTTCAAAAATGGAAAACTGCCGGAAGAATCCCGGCAAAAAGATAAGATTTCTGTCTGCTTATTATAGCACAGATTGTTCTGAATAATTCTAAACTTTTTATAAAAACAAAAAGACCCCTTATCCGACAGGAAATATTGCTTCCTGTCAGATAAAGAATCTTTTTGTCTATATTCTGAAAAACAGATTTTCTTATAATTTTTACATTCTGTCCGGAGCGGAGAATCCAAGAAGATCGATACTGGTTTCCAGAATGCTTCTGGTCACACTGAGAAGCTTCAGGAAAGATTCCTTCTGTGCCTGATCTTCCTCACTTAAGATCTTTGTTTCATGATAGAAGCTGTTAAATGCATTGGATACCTCATAAATGTAAGCACAGATCTTATGAGGAGCTTTTTCCTCAAATGCGCTTTCTACAGTTGCCCCAAACTTTGTCAGCTCCAGCATGAGATTTTTCTGGCTGTCATTTACTGCCGGAAGAATCTGGATTCCCTCAAGGCTTCCCCCTTCTTCTACATAACGGTTCAGAATAGACTTGATGCGGACAATGGTATAAAGGATATACGGACCTGTATTTCCCTCAAAAGAAGTAAACCGGTCGATATCAAATACATAATCCTTGGTAGCCTGATTGGAAAGATCACCATATTTGATCGCAGAAAGACCTACGATCTCAGCGGTCTCTGCAGCGTCTTTATCCTTCACGCTTCTGTTTTCCACAATCTTGCGGTACATTTCCTCATCAATATCCGCGATCAGGCGCTCCAGTCTCATAACGCCGCCTTCTCTTGTCTTAAATGGCTTGCCGTCTTTTCCGTTCATGGTACCGAAGCCCAGGAAAGAAAGTCTGGTATCTTCTTTTACAAGTCCGGTTTTTCTTGCGCAGCGGAATACCTGGATAAAATGAAGTTCCTGACGTTTGTCTACCACATAAAGGATCTCGTCCGGCTCATAAAGCTTCATACGCTCTACAATGGTCGCAAGGTCTGTTGTGGTATAAAGAGAAGCGCCGTCGGATTTCAGAAGCATACACGGAGGGATCTCCTTGGTGTCTGTTTCTTCCTTTACGTCTACTACCAGCGCGCCCTGATCTTCATAGGCAAATCCCTGATCCTTCATAGCCTGCACCATATCCGGAATATAAGGCTGTGCGTCTGATTCCTTTTTCCAGAGGTCAAAGGACACATTAAGATTGTCGTAATTTCTCTTAAGGTCTGTTACGGAAACCTGCATGATATGGTTCCAGAGAGCCATATATCCCGGCTTGCCCTGCTGGAGAAGGTGGGTTGCCTCCAGTGCCTCGTTACGATAATCCTCGTCCTCCTTGGATTTTCCGCTGGCACAGGGGTAGATTTCTTCCAGTTCACCAATGGTAAACGGTGCTTCCTCCGGATACTCTCCCTGATAGCTGTCGTCAAAATATACCAGCTCCGGCTTGCGGTGCTTCAGCTCTGTAATGATCAGACCCATCTGAAGTCCCCAGTCTCCAAGATGAACATCGCCGATCACCTTATGTCCTACAAAACGGCCGATTCTTTTGATGCTCTCTCCAATAATGGCAGAACGAAGATGACCTACATGAAGTGGCTTTGCCACGTTTGGTCCGCCGTAATCAATGATGATCGTCTTTGGTGTTTCCGCCTGTGTCACGGAAAATTTGGGATCCTCTGCCATTTTCTTCAGATAATCCGCAAGAAATTCTTCTTTTACTTTCAGATTGATAAAGCCGGGCTTTACCACTTCTGCCATAGAAAATACCTGGCTGTCCTTTAAGTATTCCACTACATCATCTGCAATCATAAACGGTGCTTTTTTGTATGCCTTTGCTCCTGCCATGGCTCCGTTGCACTGGAACTCACAGAGATCAGGTCTGTTTGATACCGTTACTTTTCCATACTCCGGATCATATCCGGCTTTTTCAAAAGCGGAGGAAAGCTCCTCTGCCATAATTTCCATCAGTTTCTTCATGTCTTATGACTCCTCGTACTTATTCTTTTTTATACAGTGACTTTTTTGGAGCATGCCACTGCAAGGGCGCCATGGCCGATATGGCAGGCAACGCTTAAGGAAAGGGGATCCATATGGATCTCCAGCTCAGGGAACATCTCCTGAACTTCTTTTTTGAATTCCTCCGCTTCTTCCTTATTTCCGGTATAAGCCATCTGCAGGCACATTTCTCCCTTTTTTACATATTCTGCAAAGCGGGTATCCATATCTTCCTTCATAGCTTTGAGCATCACCCGTTTGGCCTGCTTCTTGCCTCTTACTTTAGAATAAGCGTCCAGCTTATCCCCCTGGATCTGAAGTACCGGCTTCAGATTCAGAACTGTACCGATAGCCGCTGCAGCAGGAGTGATTCTTCCGCCTTTTTTCAGATATTTCAGAGTCTCTAAAGTAATGTAAATGCTCGATTCCAGCTTTTCCGCCTCCAGGATCTCACGGATCTCCGAAGCATTTTTGCCCGCCTCTGCCAGTGCAATGGCATCCAGGACAGACTGTCTCTGCGTTACAGAAATCCTCTGGTTGTCAACTACCTGTACCTTTCCGTCGTAGTCTCTGGCAAGTCCCATGGCAGTTTCACAGGAAGCGCTGAGACCGCTGGACATGGGAATATGAACGATCTCGTCATACTCTTTCAGAAGATTGTCCCACATTCCACATACCTCTCCCGGACTGGGCTGTGAGGTGGAAATCGTTTCATCCTTCTGCAGACGCTCATAAAATTCATCCTGAGAAAGTGTAATCCCCTCCAGATACATCACTTCATTAATATAAAAGGGCATGGGCAGAACAAAAACACCAAGACTGCGTCCTTCATCCTGCGTGATACCGCTGTTGCTGTCTGTGACAATTGCAATTTTTCTCATACTGCATTCTCCTTTTTCTTTTCTCCTGAAAAATACATGCTGTGTACAGTGTAACATATTTTTTTCTGTATCACAATAAAAAGAAAAAAAGCTCCAAGAGAAAAAAACAGGGATTTTATACAAAAAACAATATTTTCTGTCTGAAGAACTGTTTTGGGAAGCATCAGAAACCATCGTATATTGTCTGCTGCGTCAAAGAACCGCTCAGACCAGAATGTAAAATCCGACCATCTGGAAGGAATCCAGTCTCCTGGAATCCGGATGGTATTCCAAAGAATCATAATGCCCGTTACGGCAAGAAGCAGCAATGCGCCTGTCCAGATCCAGTAATCCCCCTGCCGAAAAGAATATTTTTTTTGTTCCATACGGGCAGTTTTCCATAAAACCCATCCTGCTGCAGCCGGAAAAAGCAAAAGCGCCATCAAAGCTGTCCCCCGTAAAAATCCGCCTTCCACGGCTGTTCCGGAAAGTCCATAACCCATAAGAAGCTGTTCCGTCGTCTTTCCCATTTCAGAATCTCTTCTTTTTACAAACACTCTGTTATATGTATCCGTCGATTGTCCCGAAGCAGTCAGAAACATTCTCTGTTTCCATGGCAGTACCTTTCTTATCTGATAATCCTTTCCCTGAAAACGTAACCATCTGCCTTCTGCTTCTTCTGTTCCAAACAGCTTCACTGCAGAGACACGGTCAAGAACACAACCCTGTCTGTCCTGAGAAAGAAGTCCTGCCAGTCTCCAGTCATAAAGAGACGCGTCGCCGGCGATATTGCCTGTCATTGCCGAAGTACTTCTTCCATATTCCGGTTCTTCCAGAGTTTCCATGCCTCCTTCCCGAAAAAAACAAAGACCCATATCCTGCTGTTCTGTTTTTTCCATACTTTTCAGTATATTCTCCGCCTGATCTCCATCAGGAAAAAAGCCGGATAAAAGCACTGTCACAGAAGGTTCCCTTTGGATCTGACAGTAACAGAATACAGCCGCGCTATAAAAAATCAGCACAAAAACTGCCGGCAGCAGACGTTTCCACCAGTCTTTCAGAAACGTCCTGCTCTTCCCGCTCATGACTGCTGCAGCCTTACCCGGCTGCCGTCCTGTATTTCTCTGTTTGCTTCCGTGATCACTTTCTGGCTGCTGGAAAGAGTTCCCTCTGCAAGAGCCGCCGTGGTCTGATTTTTTTCTTTTACCTGTACGGAAATTTTTCGTGCCACCTGTACCTCTCCCAGAATAGAATCCACGGTATCCACAACAAATACATACTCCTGACCTTCCTGACCATATAAAGCTGTAAGAGGCACACAGCAGCTATAAGGTCCGTTGGACTGTTCTACGGTAAATTCCACACTTTCCCCTACAGAAAGTCCGCTTTCCGGCACAGCTACAGTCATAACAAAAGTTCCCAGCTCTGCCTCGTCCTCCTGTACTGCCTGTACCACAGCATTCTCCACCACGGTTTTACTGACTCCTTCCAGCTTCACAGCTGCCCCCACAGAAACATATTCCATATCTTCTCTGGTGATCCGTCCCGTCATGCTCAGCTCTCCGGTAAGCTCATACAACACTGCCGCAGCCTCCTGAGAGGTCTGTCCCCCTGTTTGGGAAGAAACTGTTTTCATTACACCTTCCGCAGGAGAAAAAACCTCTCCTTTATTATCCAGAAGCACATTCAGCTCTCTCAGTTCCTCATTGCGTCTTTCCAGCTGTGTCTGAAGGGTTTCCTCTGTACTGTCCTGAACCTGAGGGATCGCTGCATCCTGTTTTGCCCGGTCTGCTTCCTTTACTTCCCGGTTTCGGTTCATGATTACCTGATTCAGAGCTTCCATTTTTGCCCGTACATCATCCATCAAAGCCTGCTCCTGCTGTCTTTCCGCTTCAGAATTCCCCTGGGTGCCGTCTGTAAGGTCGTTTCCCTGTCCATCTGTTCCGTCCCCGAAATCCGGTTCCCCGTTTTTCAGCTCCTGCTGCCGGGCAGCTTCCTCCGCCGCCCGTCTGGCTCTGTATTCATTTAATCTCTGCTGTGCAATATTCACTTCATTCTGAGCATTGGAAATATTGATGTTTCCATTGTTCACAGCGGCATCCAGATCCTCCTGGGCTCTTTTTGTTTCATTTTGTTTTTTCTGATCATTGATCTGTTTCTGACTTTGGATATCGCTGATCTTCAGGGAAAGTTCCTGGATCTCGTCCTGTTTTTTCTGTATACTGTCCTGAATACTGCTTTCCAGAACTGTCAGGATCGCCTGCTCTTTTTTTATAGCCTCTCCAGGTTTCACATAAACCTGTGCAATCTTCAGACCTTCCGGGACAAAAACTGCAGTCTCTCTGGTTCCCTCTATTTTTCCTGTTCCGGAAACATTGTGACTGATAATCTGATTCTGAGGTGCAGAGGCATTGATCTTTGCCACACTGACAGAATCTGCCGCTCTTGACAAAAAAGTAAAAATCAGCATTGCTGCAAAAAATATTCCAAACCATTTCAGTATTTTTTTTCGTTTCATTTCTCCTACTCCTTCACTGCTGTTGAGACAATTCCCTGTTCCAGATAATCCTGCCCCGCCAGAAATACCAGGACAGCAGGAACAAGCACCAGTACAGAAGCTGCAAATGCTCTGCCGGCCTGTTCTGTCCCGATATTTGGAAGATACAGGGAAAGAGGCCATTTTTCTTTTGTTTTTAAAAATGCCATTGGCTGTTCAATAAGATTCCAGTATTCCAGAAATCCCAAAACCAGCGCTGAAATCATTCCCGGAGAGCCAAGAGGAATCCCAATACTGAAAAAAATCTTCCATTCTCCCGCTCCGTCGATTCTTGCAGAATCCATCACCGCTTCCGGAAGCCCCTGAAAAAAACGGTACATCAAAAATACCGGAAAAGTAGAAAAAACAGCAGGCAGAACAATCCCTGTCAGCGTATCCAGGAGTCCTGTCTGATCCAGTACCAGATAACTGCTGAGCATCATTACCTGAAAAGGCATCATCATCAAAGCGATATAAATAGTAAACAGAAGCTTTTTTCCCGGAAAGTGGTATCTGGCAAATCCCCATGCTGCAGGGGTTCCTACAAGAATCTGCCCAATAAGGGTCAGAGCTGTAATCTTTACAGAATTCCAGAACATAACAAAAAATTCCGGCGAATCCAATAATAATTCCACATAATGAGAAAAGGTAGGATACAAAGGCATCAGCTTCCAGGAGGCAAAGCCCTCCCCGTTTCCCAGAACCGGAATAAGAAGCCGTGACAGCTCCGTATCTCCCATCAGTGATCCACATATCAGAAACAGCACCGGAAACACAGCCGCCGCTGCCATAAGAAACACCAGAGCCGTCATAAATTTTTTCATCATATGCTGTCTCCCCCTTCCCAGGCTTTTTGAAGCAGCAGGATCAGCACAAGAATCACGCTTCCTGTCACTACAGCCGCCGCTGCCATTTTATCAAAAGACATATCCCGGTACCAGTTATTAAAAAGATGCTGCAGAAGATACATACTGTTCTGAGGATAGTCTCCTGCCACCAGCCAGGCTTCCCGGAATACTTTAAAGCCGTTCAGTAAAGACAGCACCACAATAGTAAAAAGAGAAGGCAAAAGATTCGGCAAAGTGATCTTAACAAAGCACTTCCACTCTCCCGCTCCGTCTACTCTGGCAGCCTCATAAAGAGATGCAGGTATTGCACCAAGTCCTGCCACCCACAAAACAATGTCATATCCCAGGTTTCTCCAGAGATAACTTACTACCAGCACAAAAAAAGAAGCGTCTGTGTTCATCCAGTCCGGTCCCTGAAAATTCAGAAGTTCCAGAAGGTGATTCAAAAGTCCCTGACTGTGAAAAAGAACTTTCCACAAAAGTACTACGGATGCCACCGGAATCGCCATAGGAAGAAGGAACATGCTTTTCAGGATATGCATACCTTTTTTTCTTCTGGTCAGCAGCACCGCGATCAAAAGCGACAGTGTCACCAGCGCCGGAATACAAATACAGAAAAATCTCAGTGTATTGGCAGCCGCCAGACGGAAAGCCTGATTTTCAAAAACTGTCTGATAGTTTTTCAGCCCGGTAAATTCGCTGCTGACCGCGCTGAAAAAGGATCTTCGGATCACATCCCCATAGGGGATCACCCAGAACAGCCCCACACCCAGAAAGCTGGGCAGAAGAAATAACAACCCCTTATATTCTCTTTTCTTTATTTTTGTATGTATGGTCACAATTCACACTCTCCCGTTATTTTAAAGTCAGTGTAGCAGTCTAATCTAAAAAAACTCTCTAAAACAGATTAGAGATTATTTTTAGAAAGCTTTTTTAAAATATGCTATGATAGTATAAAAATGCAGTGGGGTTTCTGCTGGGAAAAAGAAAATAATACGAGGTATCCATATGAATATTTTAATGATCGAAGATGACAAAGAATTATGTGAAGCAGTCTCTTTTCGACTGGAACAGGAGGGATTTTCCGTAACTGCCTGTCACGACGGAGAAGAAGGACTTTATTATATGCAGGAATCTCCCTTTGATCTGGTGATCCTGGACCGTATGCTCCCCCATATGAATGGAATAGAAGTATTAAAGGAGGCCCGATCCCGTCAGATCAGAACACCGGTACTGATGCTTACAGCTCTTGGCGAACTTAACGACCGACTGGCAGGACTGAACGGAGGCGCAGATGACTATATGGTCAAGCCCTTTGCTTTTGAGGAGCTTCTGGCAAGGATCCGGTGCCTGCTGCGGCGTCCGGCGGTTTATCAGGATTCCGTGAAATCCATTTCTCTGGGCGACGTTTCTTTTGTCCCGGAAACAAGAACTCTGTCCAGTCGGGAAAAAACATGTACCCTGTCCAGTCGGGAAGGAGAACTTATGGAGGTATTTCTTCGAAATCCCGGCCAGACTCTTCCCAGACAGCTGCTTCTCTCCCGGGTATGGGGACTGGAGGCAGATGTGGAAGAAGGTAATCTGGATAATTACATTCATTTCCTCCGGAGAAGACTGAAAACTGTAGAAAGCACGCTGCAGATACGAACCGTCCGGGGAATTGGATATCAGCTTGAGGTCTTTCAGTAAATCGAGTAAAAAAGGAATCGCAGAACTTCTGTCCGCGATTCCTTTTTTATTTACTCTGCCAGATAAAGATTTACCTGCTGGATGGCTCCCTTAGCTGCCTCTTCAAGGCTGATTTCTCCATTCAGATATCTGGTTCCGTTTTCTGCAACAGCACTCAGGATAATCTCATTTCCCCTGGAAGGAGTGGTAAGCGTTTTTCCAAGCTCCTGAATTTCCTTTGTAGTCTTTTCATCCGCCCGGACGATTTCCATTTCCACATACTCACCGGTATTCGCATTGCCGCTTCCGGATGTACCCAGACGTCCCTGGTCGTCTCCTGCCGCCCAGTAATCTTCGCTGTCATAGACAGCTTCGTTTACTGGAAATCCGCTGCTGCTTCCGATTTCCTGCCCTTCCTTCGTAAACAGGAATTCCACCAGCTTTTCAGCAGCCTCCTTCTGTTCTGCTTTGGAGCTGATTCCCACTGTCTGAGCCGGAATAAAACAGTTCTGTGCCTGTCCGTTCCATAATCTGTGAGTGATATCTCCCAATTTCTGCTCCAGACTGTACATATTTGCAAGATCTTCCGGAGAAGCCAGTCTTCCTGCAGCCATCTTTACATAGCCTCCCAGAAGAGACATCACAGAGCCGCTGACATTACTTAAAATGGGCAGCTCACTGAGGCTGTAAACATAATCTCCTGCCATTTCTTTGATATAATCCATACTTTCTTTTCCTGCGGCATAGATCCGGCCTGCCTGCTCCAGATATTCTTTGACTGCCTCTTCATCCAGAGAGCCATCTTCCTTCTGCCATGCAGGAGCATTTACATCAGCAAAGGTCTTTAAAAATCCTTCCGGTCCAACTCCCATAAGAGAAAGAGGCATATTCATTTCTGTGTATTCCGCCTGATAGCTTTCCAGCATGTCAGCCATAGAAACAATGTCCCCGGCTTTTTCTACATCCTCTTTGTTTCCCTGTATCAGGGGAATACTGAATTTCAGCGGCATTACATACTGGCTGCCATCTTCCTCCCTGTAGGACTCCCTGATATTATCCAGTATTCCATCCTCTTCTTCCGCCTTATCCAGAATACTGCTGATATCTGCAAGCATGCCCTTTTCTATATAAGTATCCTCCGGAATGCCGTCCAGGATCATCACATCCGGTCCGTTCCCAGCCATAATTTCTGTATTCAGTGTTTTCAGGGCATCTGTAGTTGTCATTCCATCTTCCCCTGTCATTCCCACTTCCAGATTCAGGTAAATATCCGGATATTTCTTCTGAAAAACAGCCGCCACCTGACGAATATAGGAATTGTCCAGAAGAGAATATACAGTCAGCTCTGTATCAGGCTCTGCCGGTGTATCCGGGGAATAGGTATACTTTAAAATCCTTCCCATATGCCCCATATCTGCCGAACTGTCCTGAACTGCCACATAAAAGTTTCCGTCCTGATCTCTCGACATTGCTACAAAAGATATATCAGGAGAAGAGAGACTGGTCAGATTTCCGTCGATCACCTCTTCCACTACGCTTCCCTTAAAGGAGTAACGGTAAACGCCGCCCTCCTCTGCATAAAAAAGACAGTCTTCCTCTTCACCCTTTGAAAATACAAGAGGATAGGAAGTTGTACTGGTAAGCTCAAGGTTGCCTTCGTCTTCTGAAATCTGCTCTGTCAGGGCCGCCGCATCCTCAAGAGGCTCCCCTGTTTCCATATCGTAATAATGGACTGTGGAATTGGTAACAGCCACCAGATACTTCCCTATGGGAGCAAAACAGGAAACAACGCTTCCTTCCTCATATTTTCTCACAACACTTCCGTCAAGAGGATTCATCTCTACAAGAGCAGTTGAAAAATCATTGATAATAAGATTTCCTCTGTCGGTAAAACGTGCTTCCGAAACATAACCGCTTGCAAGTGTCTGTGAAAGATCCAGTTCCTTTACACTTCCGTCCGACGCCAGATAATAATACTTATGCTCCTCTGTTTCTCCTGAAGCATCATACGCAGATGTAAAAATCTCTCCCTTTGCCCCCAGCTTCGGATAAGAAAGACCATATTTCGATGTATCTACCTTCAAAACCTCTGAAAGATCCACAGCCTCCTTCCAGGATTTTCCTCCGTCAGAGGAATCGGAATAAAAAACTCCATCTTCCTGACCGTAGCAGACTCTTAAGGTTCCATCCTCCAGAAGAGTCATGTCAAAAATATCTCCGCAGTTATCCGGAAGAGCTACGTCCTCCTCCAGATAGCGGCCCATTGTTTTTTCTTCGTTTTGTGTATTCTTTGCGTCTGTGTTTTCTTGTTTTGTATGATCTGCCTTTTCCTTGTTTCCGCATCCGGCAAGTCCCGGCGTCAGGGCAAGAACCATGGCAGCTGTAAGCGCCGTCCCCCGTTTCCATATGTGCTGTCTGATCATAATTACATTTCCTCCATTTATCTTTGTTTTCTCACAGGATAACAGCCGATTCTCAAAAGAACCTCTAAAAATTTATTCTGATAAATATAAGTTCACCTGAGATATGATTTCCCTCACTGCCTGATCCAGATCTGTTTCATTTTTCAGATATGGTACTCCGGCTTTTTTTACCGCGTCAAGAAGAACTCTGTTTCTCCCTACAGGCGTTGTAAGAGTTTTGCCGAGCTCTCTTATTTCCTTTAACTGACTGTCAGAGGAATGAATGAAGCACGTCGATGATCTCCGTCATTTCACCGTTATAGGTTGCTGAACTTGCGCTTTCAAAGCTGCCCTCTCGTCCCAATTCCCAGTATTCATCGCTTTCATAAACGGATTTTCTTACAGGAAAGCCTGCTTCTTTTCCATTTTTCTGCTGTTCTTCACTAAATAAAAATTCCACAAACATCTGCGCCGCTTCTTTTTCCCGGGCAGCCGCGCTGATCCCCAAAATAAGTTCCGGCGCGAAGCAGTTTTTCTCCTGTCCGTTAAAAAGCCTGTGGGTAAATTCCGGGTTTTCTGTTTCCATTGTATTCATAAGGAAAACATGATCAAGAGAAAACAGATATCCGTAAGAAAAAAGCTGTTTTTCCGCACCCATCAAAAGCAGATCCATAACCGGGGAAGCCTCCTGCCTCCTGTTTTTTTCATACCACCGTGTCTCCTTTTCCTCTGAATCAGAGGTATCTTCCGCATATCCTTCATATTCCTTATCTGCATGGTAGATTTCATATGTCAGTTCCAGAAATTCCCTGACCTTCTCTTCATCCACTCTTCCGTCTTTTTTCATCCAGGAAGGAGAAGAAAGTTCAAAAAGACTGGTAAGAAGAATCTGGGGAACTCGTGCCTTATAAGCCGAGAAAAAGCCAGGAAAAAAATCAGCTTTATGCTTTTTCACCATATCTTTCAAAGACGCAAGATCGTCAACCATGTCCACATCTTCTGCTTTGCCTGCGATCATCGGTATTCCGAAACGGAGGGGCATCCGATAAACAGCCCCGTCTTCCTCTGTATATACGTCTCTGATATTTTCCAAAATTCCTGCGCTTTCCACAATCCCGCTGATATCTTCCAACATTCCTTTTTCTATATAGTCTTCCTCCAAAAGCCCGTCCAGGAGCATCACGTCCGGTCCCTCTCCTGCCATGATTTCTGTATTCAGGTTCTTTATAGCATCGGTTGCCGTTACTCCGTCCTTTCCTGTCATTCCCTCCTGAATTTCTATCCTGATCTCAGGATGTTCTTTTTGGAACATAACGGCCGCCTGTTCTATGTAAGGATCCGTCAACAATGTATAGATCTCCAGTTCTGTTTCAGCAACAGACGCTTCCCCGTCAAACTGATAGCAGTAAATTTTTCCTTTTGGTTTTTCAGAAGAGACATCAGAAGCAGCCAGATAAACCCTGCCTTCTTCATCCGTTTCCACATCCATAAGCCCTGTTTCCGGCAATCCCACTGACGTTTCCTGTCCTTCAAAAAGCTGTTCCACCATAGTGCCTCCCGGATAGTACAAATACATGCCGCCCCGGTTCACATAAAGAATCCCATCTTCATCGCTTCCTGTCATAACAACCGAATGTGAAGAAGCTGTTTCCGTCTCACTCTGGTCTTTTTTCAGACAAAGTTCCTCTGTCAGAACCGGCTCATCCGTCAAAGGTTCCCCTGTTTCTGTATCATAATAATGAATGGTATCGTTTACAAATACCACCAGCCTGTTTCCCACAATTCCAAAATCTAAAATTGTATTTCCCTTTTCATAAGTTCTAAGAAGGCTTCCGTCTTTTACAGAAATCTCATATATGGCGTCTTGTCCCATTAGAATCACGCTGCCTGACGCAGTAAAAGCCGCATCATATATCTCCATTCCGTTCCCCGCATATTCTGCAAGGGGTATTTCTCTTTTTTCCCCGTCGGCAGACTGATAGTAAGCAGCATCTTCTCCATACCATAAAGAAAAAATCCCTCCGTCAGAACAAAGCGCTGCTGATACAGGCTCTTTCATCTTTTCTCCGGGAAACAGTTCCTTATGAAGATCACGGGGATCTGTCCATGTATTACCACCGTCCCGGGAATCGGCAATTTTCAAAAGTGCGTCCTGATCCCGGTAAACAGCCCGAAAAGTTCCGTCCTCAAGAAAACATATCTCTTCTGCGGAAACGCAGCCTGTTTCCGGCAGCAAAATCTCTTTTTCCATATATCTCCCTGCAGTTCCTTCCTTTTCCTGGGCCATAACAGGGTATGCCTTTGCTCCCACACATCCCACTGCCATAACCGTCAAAAGCCCATACACAACTGTCCGCTTCCATTTTTTCATATCATAGCCTCCTTTTCCTGGTATTATACTCTTCAATATTGTCATGTTAACAAAGCATTCTCTAAACAATCTCTATTTCTTATTTTGATTTTTAGAGGCTCTTTCCAGAAAATTATGATATGATATTATTAACTTTCCATAAAGGAGGATTTTATGTTTCGCAGACTTCATATACATATGACTCTTTTTTCCACCCTTATTACAGGAATCATACTGTCTCTTATGGCGGCTGCCTGTCTTTTGATCACTGAAAGCAATATACGTCAGAACCATTATACCATATTCACCAACAATGCCTATTCCTGTATTTCTTACCTGGAAAGCCAGAACGTACTGTCCCACCGCTGGATCCAGCAGGCGCAGAATAATTACCATATCCATATGCAGATCCTTGACGGACAGCATCCGCTGTTTTTTGACCGGCTCCACGAAAACTCTGACCTTCAGGATATTTTCTCTCTGGCAAAAAAAGAATCAAAAGAAAACCATGGTCTGGATCTGGATTCCTCTAGCAGCTCCCAGACGCTTTCCAAGGTGGCCATGTTCCAGATTCCCGGCTACTATGCCTGTACTGCCCGTATTCCCAAAAAACAGGGCTCTCTTCATGCTGTTTTTCTTTATTCCCAAAAGGAGCAGGCCTCTCAGATCCTGAGAATGCGTCTTCTTTTTCTCTGTGCTGTTCTGACTGCAATTTTTGCCCTTGCTGTATTTTCCTGGTTTTTTACCAGAAAAATGATCCAGCCTCTGGAAAAAAGCCGGAAGGAGCAGAATTCCTTTATTGCCGCGGCATCCCATGAACTGCGTTCGCCTCTGGCAGTGATCCAGAGCAGCCTGTCTGCCATCCCCCATGCGTCAAAGGAACGGGCAGACCAGTTTGTTTCCATCAGTCTGGATGAATGCCGGCGCATGTCCCGTCTGATCCAGGATATGCTTTCACTTTCCAGATCAGATAACCACACCTGGATTCTGAACGCCGCGCCCTGCGAGGTGGATACGCTTCTTCTGGAAACCTTTGAAAAATACCAGCAGCCAGCCCGTGAAAAAGGCAAAAAACTTCAAATTAGGCTCCCGGAGGATTCTCTTCCTGTATGCATCTGTGATCCGGAAAAGATCAGTCAGATCCTTACCATCCTCATCGACAATGCATTAAGCTATGTACCGGAAGGGGGGAACATCCGTCTTCAGGCAGAAAAAGAACCGGGATCCATTGCCATTTCTGTCTCTGACAACGGTCCCGGTATTCCCGATTCCGAAAAGGATTCTGTTTTTCAGCGTTTTTATCGTTCAGATGCCTCCCGAAATGACAAACAGCATTTCGGTCTTGGGCTTTGTATTGCAAAGGAGATTGCTCTTCTCCATCAGGGAAGTCTGAAGATTCTGGACACCCCCGGCGGAGGAGCTACTTTTGTCCTGAAGCTTCCCCTTCAAAAAAACTGAAAGGGAATTTCCAATGACCTTTGTTACTCGCTTCTAAGTGCATCGATAGGATTCAGGTTAGCCGCTTTCACAGAAGGCAGAAGCCCGAAGATCACACCGATCACAGTGGAAAACAGCACGGATCCAATAATTGCCGGAACACTGATAGCTGTAGGTGCACCGGAAACCTGCGAGACCACTCTGGATAAAATAATTCCCAGCACCACTCCGATAATTCCGCCAATGCTGGTCAGCATGGAAGCTTCTGTAAGGAACTGATAGAGGATTACCTTTTTTCTGGCTCCAATGGCCTTTTTCAGTCCGATCTCGCTGGTTCTCTCCGTTACCGATACCAGCATGATGTTCATAACGCCGATACCTCCTACAAGAAGGGAAATGCTGGCGATCCACAACAGCTGCTGATTGGTGCTTTCACTGAGATTCTGCAGGTTTTTCACACGTTCCATTACGTCGTCTGCCTTATATTTGAATTTGGAATCCTCACTAATTCCCTGATTCAGGATCTTGGCTGCGCTGTTTCCTGCAGAGCTCATATTGTCTGTAGAGTCTGCTTTGATCACCACATTCTCCGGTTCATCAAACTGAAATGCAATAGGCCAGCACCTGTTTGGTATCATTACCGTACCGATCACAGTCTGATAATATTCATAGTATTCATTGATACTGTTGATATTAGGCTGATAGCTGTCACCCTGCTGAACAATACCTACCACCACAAAAGGATCATCTCCGATTTCTATGGTCTTTCCCAGAGGGTCTTCTCCTGAAAACAGATTTTCTGCTGCATTATTGTCGATCAGGGCTACCTTGTTCAGATTTTCATAATCTTTCTGAATAAATCCACGTCCTGACTGTACCATATAACCACAGGTATTCAGATAATTTTCATCAATGCCGTAAACAGTTCCTCCCTGAAGAGATGTGTTCTGATAATACACATTGCTGTATGTATTGGTATAAAAAAATGTAGCATTTTCTACATGATCCATTTCTCTTACCTCTTCCTTCTGTTCGTTGGAAAGAAGGGGAGGATTCCCGCTGCTGCTCATTCCAAACATTGGATCATATCCGCTGTCTCCATCATAAAGACTGATGGTGACTGTATTATTTCCTGCTCCGATCAGGTCCTCTTTAATCTGCTCACTGGTTCCTTTAATGGTGGATACAATGGCAATGATCGAGGCAATTCCGATGATGATACCCAGCATGGTCAGAAAGGAGCGCATTTTATGCGACCAGATTCCCTGAATGGATATTCTTATATTTTCAAGCATAAACTCCCACCTTTCTAGTATCCATATAATTCTTCAAGAGTACCTTCCTTTGTCTTGATTCCTTCTTTTATAGATTTTCCATAAGGAAAAGCAATCTTGTCTTCACGGGTAATCCCATCTTTGACCAGAACAGAGGAGCCTCCGTTTACATTGCCGCCTATGGTAAGGAACTGTTTTTTCAAACTTCCATTTTCATCCATATAAACATAGTATTTGCCATTTTCTGACCGTACAAAAGCCTTATCCAGAACGATCACTCCTGAATTTTCACTGCTTCTCTTAAGGGTAATACTAAGCCAGTCATCCTCAGATACTTCCACATCTTTATCCAGGATAGTTGCACTGTACGTATAATAGGAAACATTTGGATTTCCATTTCCCATAAAACTGTTTGACGATCCCGGGTAAGAAGAAACATCCACCACTTCAGCATCAAAACTTCCACTGGAACCGGAACAGTTCAGGATTGTTCCTTCCTCTACCTGATCCAACATCAGCTCACTTACTGTGCCTTTTACATAATAGCCATCTTTACTCTTGACTGTCATAAAAGCATTTCCCTCAGAAACACCGGTAAGAGGATCTCCTACTTTTGCCACAACTCCATCAATCTTACTGTAGATAACCTCTTTACTCACTTTTTTCTCCAGTTTTGTGATAGAGATCTCACTTTCCCGTATATCAAGCTTCAGGCTTTCAATCTTATTTTTCTGATTGGCAATAGCTTCGTCTCGGCTGATCGTTGTACCTTGATCCCCTCCGTCGCCGCCTCCGCCATCCGGAATATCAGGATCCTCTTCGTAATGTGAAGCTCCCTCTAAAGTATATTCCATCTCTGCAGTTTCTTCTACCATGTTCTCCAGGAGGCTTCCATCGATCAGATAATATCCTGTACAGGACAATTTTCGGTTAGAAAAATCTGCAATGGTATCATTCTGATGAAATTCCAGCTGATACCAATATCCGTTTATTCCGGGCTCTTTTGTCCCGTCAGGCTGAAATCCTGCCATCTTATTCAGAAATGCCCCTGTGGCAACAACTTTTCCCTTAGCAGAGCTGCACAAAAATACAAATGGATCCTCCTCTGTACCGGTTCCTGTAAATGGAACAGTTTCTCCGTCCAGCTTCTGATAAAATTCCGGCTCTCCATCTGTAATATCAGTTTCTGCATCATTTGGTTCCGGATCTATGATTTCTATATCATCGGAAATATCGTCCGAGAACTCTCCATCCGGAGCACCTGTCGGGGTAATCGAAGGCGTCACTGACGGAGTAACTGATGGATCTGTCGGAGGTATTTCCTGATTTCCGCTTCCATCTCCAAAATCAACCAGTACATCATCCCCTGATCCGCTCTGGTCACCAGGCAATACCTGCCCGCTTCCTGTACCATTCTGCTGTTCGGACTCTCCGGAAGAAAAATCTCCCTCTGAAGCCTGTCCGGAAAAAGCCTCTTCTTCTATGACTGCCTCTTCCTGTGTACCTGCAGCCTCTGCAGCAGCCAGAACCGGATATACTGCAGCCGCCAGATAAGCGCCCTTTACATTGCTGTACGCAGAAGCCATTTCATCATCCGGAGACAAAGCACTGCTTCCCGCTCCGTCATCCCCCGGAAGTCCCGGCAGTTCAGAGTCTTCCTCCTCAATAGGTCCTCCATTTTGGAGGCTGTGAAGCCTGTTTACTGCTTTCTCAAGATCCTGCTCCTGTTTTTGTTTTTTCAGCTTTGCAATGTTCAGTTCCATCTGCACCAAAGTCATATCAAAAGATACCAGTTTGTCTCCTTTTTTCACTGTATCTCCCTTTTGTACAAAAAGATCCTGGACGATCATATCTTTGTCTACGGTCACATTCTGAGTAACATTGGTTACGATATTTCCATCTAAGGTTGTATCATCCATATAGTAATCAGAAGCAATGCTGTCAACACTGACTACCGTAACTGTTTCTTTGTTATTTTTCTTAAAATAAACTGCCGCTCCTGCCACACTTCCTGCCGCCAGTACTGTAACCAATACTCCTATGATTATCTTTTTGGCATTTTTCATGGTTTCACCTCTTTTTCCTGAAGCACCCCGTCACGGATCGTCACTACACGTTTGGCATGGGCCGCAATATCCGGATCATGGGTGATCATCAGGACCGTCACGCCTTCGTCATTCAGCTTCTGAAACAGCTCCATAACCTGTGCGCCTGACTTACTGTCCAAAGCTCCTGTCGGCTCATCTGCCAGAAGAAGCTTCGGATTATTTACAATTGCCCGGGCAATGGCCACACGCTGCATCTGACCTCCGGAAAGCTGGTTGGGTCTAAAATCCACACGGTCGGAAAGTCCCACTCGGTCCAGAGCCTTTATAGCTCTGGCTCTTCTCTCTTTTTTCGGAACTTTTGCATAATTTAAAGGCATTTCCACATTTGCCAGCGCTGTCTGTCTGGGCAAAAGATGAAAACTCTGAAATACGAATCCGATTTTGGTAAGACGTATGTCCGACATAGTATTTTCAGAGCAGGAACGTATATCCTGTCCATCCAGGATAAAATCTCCCTTAGTTGCCTGGTCCAGACATCCGATAATATTCATAAGAGTGGTCTTTCCGGAACCGGAAGGTCCCATGATCGCTACATATTCTCCTTCTTCCATTGAAAAATTTACATCCTTCAGAACAGGTACATTCATTTTTCCCTGCTGATAGTCCTTATAAATTCCCTTCAATTCAAGAATCATTCTGTTTCCTCCATGTCTCCCTCTGCCGGCATCAGAATCTCATCTTCCGGAATGGCTTCATCCTGAAACTCGTCCATCATAACAGCTTCTGCTGCGGCTCCGTTCATATCCTCCGATGCCATGTCAGCCTCGTCGATCATGGTTCCGTCTTCAACAGCCTCATCATAGACCATTCCATCTTCCGGCATTCCCTCATCATCTGCGGGAATTTCCTCTTCCAAAAGTTCCTGATCTGTTCCTTCAGCCGGTTCCATGTCTACCATTCCCGGATCTGCTATAATCTCACTGCTTACAGTGGTCTTCATTCCCTCTGTCAGAAGTTCCGAAGGATATGCAATACAGTCTTTTTTCGTCAGACCGTCTGCAATCTCATATTCTCCAAGATTTTCATCATATTGGCCAAGAACCACACTTCTCTTTTCCAGACGTTTATTTTCATCTGCTGCCCAGACATAGGGACTGTTGGTATCTGCATCCACGATATAAAATTCGCTGAGCCAGATTCCTTCTTTCTTCTCTTCCTGCCCCTCATCCATTTCAATATATACATGCTGTCCAAGCATCAGCCCATCTGACTGTTCCAGTTCTACATAAAACGGATATGTAGTAGACGAGGTCTGGGAATCACCGCTGGCATCCATCATTCCGAAAGAATACATGCTGTCGCTTTGAGAATTGGCGCTTTCCCTGTCTACGGAGCCCATAGTTCCTCTCCATATCTGATTTTCATCTACACGGGAGCGTACGATCACCGGCTGCCCTTCAATAATACTGTTGGCATTCATTTCATTAACCGTGCCTTTAATCCGGTAAGCGCCTGTACTGAGGATTGTAATAAACGCATTTTTTCCGCTGCCGGAGCTGCTGTCATCTGTGTAGCTGAGATCATCTCCCATATCCAGTCCGTCACTGCTTTCATCATCCGATACAAGCTTGGACGTGTCAATTTTCTGGATCACGCCGTCTATGCTACTCCTTACCTCAGTATTTCCCATGGTGTTTTCCAGCTTTGTAATTTCTGCCTGCTTACTTTTCTGACTGTATTCATTTTTTTTCAGATTCATCTTGTTGGTTTCAATTTCTATCGTGTAAGAAAGCTGCTCATCTTTGCCCGCCTGCTTCTTTTCTTTTTCCAAAGTCGCAATCTGGCTCTGAAGACTGGACGCTTCATTTCTCAGACGGTCAAATTCCAGCTTTGCTTCATCCAGATCTTCCTGAATGCTGCTCAGGTCATACTGGAACAGCAGCTGTCCCTGCTTCACCTCTTCGCCTGTTTTGACTTTTACCTCTTTTACACTGCGCCCGCTTTCCAGTTCTACTTCCACTGTTTCCTGAGGCTCCACCACACCTGCATAACGGTTGGATACACCGGCCACTGTTCCCATAATCTCATTGATCTCTGTAACATATGCCGTTTCGCTGCTTTCTTCCTCATGTCCGAAAACACCCATCTTCCAGCAAACGCCGCCTGCAGCGCCACCAATGATCAAGATCCCCAACAGGATCAAAATTCGCTTTTTCATGATAATATGCCTACCTCTCTGTAAATATAGGACTGTTTGATCTTTTTTATCATATCAGATTATACTTCAAAAGAAAAGTCCTGTGGAAAATCACTGGGCTTTTCACAATTTTTTCACAGTAAAATACTATCAGATATCCTTATCTTCCCCGTATTTTTGACTTTTCCCACAAATTCTGGTAAAATAAGAAAGACTATTTTGGAAAGGAAAGAAACTTATGAAGATCGTAAAAGGTCTGGCTCCATTTCTTCTGCTTGTTTTTGCCGTATCTATGATCATCGGCTGTTCCCACTCAGAAAAAGCAGATGTAAAAGGAGTCATCACAAATGAACTGGATCTCCTGAAGAATCTGGATTCTGATACTGTTCAGAAATACATCTCCTATAAAGAGCTGTTTCCGGATGCCACAGAAAAAATCGAACTTTCCAGAGAAGTGGAAGAAGTTTTTTCTCTCTTTTTTCAGGATTTCGACTACAAGATCCTGCGAATCAAAGTCGACAAGGACAAAAAAGAAGCATCTGCCAGCCTGAAGCTTACCACCATTGATGCAAAAGCTCTTGCAAAGGATTACACTGTTTCTCATTTGAAAGATGCAATCCTGAATGCAGCTGACTCAGCTTCTCACAATACAGAAGAACAGTCAGACTCTATGGAGGATCGTTATCTGATCCTGAATGAGCTGCTGAAAGATCATACATATAAAACTGTAGAAACCGATTGCACTCTTACGCTGCAAAATAACGGTACAGACAGGGAAGACTGGGAGATCAGACGCTCCCATGATCTGGAAAACAGTCTTGTCGGCGGTCTTATCACTTATCTCAGCGACAGTGATCTCCTTACACCGGAGGAAACACTGACCGTCTATTTAAATACCCTAAAAACAATGGATCAGGATCAGATGAGCAATTATCTTGGACTGGAAAGTCTGTTAACAACCTCTGATTCTGCAAAAAATTCCATAGCCTCTGCCCTGGTAGAACAGATGCATAAGACTTTCGACTTTAAGATCACTGACTCTGATGTAGAAAGCTATCATGCCGTTATTCAAACGGAAATTACAACATTTGACAGTGATGCGATCCTGAAAGCTTATCAGGAAGAGCTGGATGAATATCTTGCATCTCCCGATGCAGTTATTGACGGCCCCCAGAAACGTTACAATCATTCTCTGGAGCTGCTTCTCCACAATATTGAAAAAAACACAGGGACTCTGACTCATCCTGCTGTTTTTGTACTGACTAATGACGGCGCCTCCTGGAAGCTTCAGGATGACGGTCATTCCATTGGAGCAGGGATATTCGGCAATCTCAGCGTTACTCCCCTTGCGGAGGAAGAAAACCCTGAAGAATAGTACTTTAAGTATGACTTTCTTCATAAAAATCCCCTTTCCTTCGGAACTGATATTCCGGAGAAAAGGGGATTTTCTTTGGTTCTTTTATTGTAATTTTATTCTTCTGTTTCTTCTTCTGTAAGTTCCAGTCCAAGTTCCTCCAGCTGCACACTGCTTGCCTGGCTTGGAGACTGTGTCATCAGACAGGAGGCATCCTTTACTTTCGGGAAAGCAATCACATCACGGATACTGTCAACCTTTGCCATAAGCATCACCAGACGGTCAAGTCCATATGCCAGTCCTGCATGAGGCGGTACTCCATATTTAAATGCGTTCAGAAGGAATCCGAATTGTTCGTAAGCAGATTCCTCAGTAAATCCAAGCATCTGGAACATTTTTTCCTGAATGTCGTTCTGATGGATTCTGACGCTTCCTCCACCAATTTCATTTCCATTCAAAACAATGTCATAGGCTTTTGCACGAACCTTGCCCGGATCTGTATCCAGAAAAGGAAGATCCTCTTCCATAGGCATAGTAAATGGATGATGCATTGCTGTAAAGCGGTTTTCTTCTTCATTCCACTCAAGAAGCGGGAATTCTGTTACCCATACAAAACGGTATTCATTTTTGTCCAGAAGCTCCATCTGTTTGGCAAGCTCTACGCGGAGAGCTCCCAGAACATCATAAACCACCTTGTTCTTATCAGCCGCAAAAAGAAGCAGGTCTCCCGGCTTACCTTCCATAGCCTGTACAAGGGCATCCATTTCCTCATCTTTCATAAATTTCGCAAAAGAAGATTTTCTTGATCCGTCTTCTGCAATGGCAATATATGCAAGTCCTTTTGCTCCATAGCCTTTTGCAAATTCCACCAGCTTATCGATTTTCTTTCTCGGCATAGAACCCTGTCCATCTGCATTGATGCCACGGACAGTTCCACCTGCTTCAAGAGCTCCCTTAAACACTACAAATTCGCAGTCCTTTACAACCTCGCTGACATCATGGAGCTCCATTCCAAAACGCATATCCGGCTTGTCAGAGCCAAAGCGGTCCATAGCCTCCTGCCATGTGATACGCTGGATCGGAAGCTGTACGTCCAAGCCCAGCACTTCTTTAAATACATAGGCAAGATATCTTTCATTTACATCAATAACGTCATCTACATCCACAAAGGACAGTTCCATGTCGATCTGTGTAAATTCCGGCTGGCGGTCTGCGCGAAGATCCTCATCACGGAAGCAGCGCGCGATCTGGATATAACGATCATAGCCTGAACACATAAGAAGCTGTTTATAAAGCTGAGGAGACTGTGGAAGTCCATAGAAGCTTCCCGGATGTACTCTGGATGGAACCAGATAATCTCTTGCACCTTCCGGTGTTGTCTTTCCAAGAATCGGGGTCTCAACCTCAAGAAAACCTTCCTCTGCAAAGAATTTTCTTGTAAGCATGGCAACCTTGCTTTTCAGCATCAGATTTCTCTGAAGGTCCGGTCTTCTTAAATCCAGATAACGATATTTCAGACGAATCTCGTCTTTTGTCTTGCTGTTTTCTTCAATGGGGAACGGAGGAACCTCTGATTCAGCCAGAACACGAAGTTCATTTGCACGAAGCTCAATCTCGCCGGTAGCAAGATTTTCGTTTACTGCACCGCCTCTTTTTTCCACGATACCGGTAACCGCAATAACAAATTCGCTTCTCAGCTTTCCGGCTTTCTCAAACCCTTCCTCATCAATGCTTCCGTTTTCAAAAATCACCTGCATGATTCCGGAACGGTCTCTTAAATCTACAAACACGATACCGCCTTTGTTTCTGGCTTTCTGAACCCATCCCATCAGCGTTACCTTATTTCCTGTCATCTCATTTGTCACTTCCGCACAGCGGCAGGTTCTGTGCAGTCCCTTCATGCTTTCTGCCATGATATTTACTCCTTTTTATAGTTTATCCCGAAAAAACTCAACAAACTCGGTGTATCCCTCGCCCATCATCTGTTCTTTCTGGAATTTCTTATTTTTCTTCATAATAGAAAGATTTACCTGAACTCCGTTTCTTCTTTCTTCTTCCGCCTGTTTCAGAATAGTAAGAAGTTTGTCTGCAGGCATATTTTTTTCGATCAGATATGCTTTTTTTGCATTGCTTCCCGGAACTTCATATCCTCTTTCCAGAAGCAGCATAACAATACGCTCAAAACCAATGGAAAATCCGCAGGCAGAAGTATTCTGACCTGTAAATTTACCGATCATCTCATCATAGCGTCCGCCGCCGCCTACGCTACCGCCAAACTCATCCATCGCAATCTCAAAGATCGGTCCTGTGTAATAAGACATTCCTCGAACCAGTGTCGGGTCAAAAGAAATTTTAAAGTCTGCACTCTTTACCGCGTCCACAGAAGAAATAATAGTTTCCAGATCCTCTGCCACCTTCGGATCAAGAACCTCCTTCAGTTTTTCTTTACAGTAACGAACACCTTCAATATCTGATGTGATCTCACGGAACATGCCAAGATAAGTGTCAATACTTTCCTTGGCAAAGCCTTCTTTTTCCAGTTCTGCTGCCACACCTTCCAGACCGATCTTATCCATCTTATCCAGAATGATAAATACCGTATCAAAGCTTTCTGCAGGGAAACCGCTGTACCGGGCCATTGCCTTCAGTATCTTTCTGTCATTGATACGAATAGTAAAGTTATGGAAATCCAGTTTGCCCAGGAGAGTGGTAGTTGCCAGTACCAGTTCGATCTCTGCGAGATAAGTTGGCTCTCCCAGAATATCAATATCACACTGCATAAACTGACGGAAGCGACCTCTCTGAGGACGGTCCGCCCTCCATACATTTCCCATCTGCAATGCCTTAAAAGGAGCCGGAAGCTCATTTGCATTGTTTGAATAATATCTGGAAAGAGGAACTGTCAGATCATAACGAAGACCGGAATCCACCAGATCCGCTTCCTCCTTTGCACTTTCCAGTTTCAGTTTCTCTCCTCGTTTGAGGATTTTAAAGATCAATTTCTCGTTTTCTCCGCCCTGCTTGCTGCTGAGATTTTCAATATGCTCCACACAGGGAGTTTCGATAGAAAAAAATCCGAATTTTCCGTAGGTCTCACGGATCATGTTCATCACATAATTACGGATTTCCATTTCTTTTGGTAAAATGTCTTTCATACCGGTTACCGGTTTTTTCTTTAATGCCATGCCTGCCTCCTGTTTATTTTTTATGTATCACTCTTTGAAATGCAAGAAAAACTTCCATATCAAAGTTCTTGATCTCATCAATCATAAGTTCCACCACTGTAGCCACGTCAAATGCAGTCCGATAAGGTCTGTCTGAACTCAGTGCCGCAAAAACATCACATACTCTTAAGATCCTTCCGCCAATGGGAATTTCCTCTCCGGCCAGGTTTTCCGGATAGCCGGTTCCATCATAATTTTCATGATGGTACAAGATGCTCTCCAGAACAAATTCTGAATACCCCTGTCCTTTCAGTTCCTCATATCCCAGCGTAGAGTGCATACGGACATATTTCAGTTCTTCTATCAAAAGAGGATCTTTTTCCCGTCCGTTGATATATTCTGTCAGTCTCAGCTTTCCAATATCATGCAGCATACCGGCAATTGCCAGTTCATAGCAGACAGATTCTTCCAGCCCCATTTCCGAGGCCACCTCATACGCAAGATTACTGACCACGATGCCGTGATCCAGCTCGGCCGACAGATCAAAGTCCAGTATTCTGTCAGATGTTTTCAGCGTTTCTGTTTCTGCCGCACCCAATCTGTACACCTCCCACTATAACCATTTACGGATTCCTGCCCGTTTTCTTTCGATCATCTCATCAATACGGGCAATATAATTGGATACATCCTTTACATTTTCAACACGTTCGATCCTTTTCCCATGATCAAAGACCAATTTTGAGGATCCACCTGCTCCAAGTGCAATGATCGGCTGTTTCTCTTCCATAATCAGTATATTGTAAATCCCTGCTTTGTCAACCTCTGCATAGCCTACATTTTCAAAATTACCCTTCATATTTTTCTGTCTATACAGATAGTAAGGACTCATTCCCATTTCATAAGCAGTTTTCATGGTCATATCCATGATTTCCTGATTATTTTCAAAAGTCATTTCCTGATACTGATCCTTAAACATGTTCAGCCTGGCCGCACGCTTCACGGCCAGAGAATGTACAGTCAGACTGTCCGGCGCCAGTGCTCTTACTTCATCCAAAGTATGCGCTACCTTTTCTTTATCCTCACCGGGAAGCCCCACGATCAGATCCATATTAATATTGTCAAAGCCGCATTCTCTGGCAAGAGCAAAAGCTTTTTTTGTCTCTTCTACGGTATGGCGTCTTCCAATGATATCCAGGGTTTCCTGATTCATGGTCTGGGGATTTACAGAAATTCTGGTTACCGGATATTTCCGGATCATCTGAAGTTTTTCTTTTGTAATACTGTCCGGACGTCCGGCCTCTATGGTAAATTCTGCTAGATTTCTGCAGTCAAAGTGTTCCATCAGAGAATCCAGAAGCCGTTTCAGCTGATCCGGCTCCAAAGTAGTAGGTGTACCGCCTCCAATATAAACGGTATCCAGCTTTCTTCCTTTTTCTTCCATGATCCGGGACACTTCCTCAATTTCTCTGCACAGAGCATCCAGATATAGATCCACCTTATTTTTCCACTGCTTCAAAGGGTATGAGCTGAAGGAACAGTAAAGACAGATACTTGGACAAAACGGGATTCCTACATATAGACTGTAGCCGTTTTCGTAGTCAATATCCTTCAGCAGCTCTCTTTCTCTGTTTGCAATAGCAATGGCAAGTGCTGTTTTTTCCGGACTGACCATGTAGCGATCTCTCATTTCCTGTGCGGCCTCGGAATTTTTCATTCCGGATTCGAGCATGGCCATAGCAAGCTTTGCCGGACGGATTCCCGTAAGATTTCCCCAGGGAAGGTTTCTTCCTGTAAGCTTTACCAAAAGCCGGTAAAGCACCAACTTAACAATATCCTTCTGCTCTTTTCGGAGTTCATGAGCTTTTTCTTTATCATAAGAATCTTCTTTACAGGAAAGAAGGGCATCCGAAGACTGCCCCTTTATCATCTCTCCACATGTTACACCTTTATTTTCCTCACTACGGTAATGGATCAGGAAGCTCTGTCCCTGTGCTTCCACTCGAAATGCAAGATCTGCCTGTACTTCCTCTTCTTTTTCGTAGGAAACAAGGATTTCCGCATCCGGATAAAAAGCCCGGATCAATTCATAGATATCGTGTTCAAAGTCTCTGTTTTCAAACAGAATGCTGATTTTATACAAATGGATTATACCTCTTTTCATAACCAATGGTCGTGGACATATCATGTCCCGGAAAAACTTCTGTATCCTCAGGAAGGTTATCTGTCAGTCTGTGAAGGCTCTGAACGATCTGAGCTGTGCTTCCGCCCGGAAAATCTGTTCTCCCTACAGAACCATAAAACAGCGTATCTCCGCTGAAAAGGATTCCTTCCTCTTCCAGATAATAGCAGCAGCTTCCCTCCGTATGTCCCGGGGTATGGAGCATCTGCACAGAAAAACCTGCCGCTTCGAAAACCTGAAGATCCGTAAGAAGTTTGTCTGCCTTCAAAGAACAGACTCTGCTTCCATATCCGGAAAGATTTGCCGAAGGATCCAGAAGTGTCCCCGCTTCTTTTTCACAGGCATAAACCGGAATCTCAAATTCCTTTCTCAGTTCCTCCACTGCCAGAATATGGTCATAATGCCCATGAGTCAAAAGAATTGCCTTTGGTTCTGCCTGCATTTCCTTTATTTTTGAGGAGATGATTTCTGCATGATCAGCAGGATCAATGATCAGAAGTTCTCCCGTTTCTTTATTTTTAAGTAAATAGCAATTAGTAGATACCGAACCAAGAATACATTTCTGAAGATCTGCTTTTTTCATATCGTTTCTCTCTTTCTAAAAAATATTTTCCCTGCTGTATCAGCCTGTGGTACGCTCTACGTCCAGAACACTTTCCACCTGACGGATCTTTTCGATCAGAGATGCAAGCTCTTCTTTACTTGCAATCTCAAAGCTGACTGCAAGAGTTGCCTTATCCTGTTTGTTGGTACGGCAGTTCATATTTTTCATATCGATCTTTCTTTCTGTAAAAAGCTTGGAAAGATCTACGATCAGGCCTGTTCGGTTGTTTGCAAAGATTCTGAGCTCTGCCATGTATTTTTCAGAGGTTTTTGTTTCAGCCTGCCACTCCGCCTCGATCAGTCTGGTACGATCCGCCTCTGACATATTCAGCACATTAACACAGTCTGTTCGATGGATTGTAATTCCTCTTCCTCTTGTGACAAATCCTACGATTTCATCTCCCGGAATGGGACTGCAGCATTTCGAGAACCGTACTGCCACATCGTGGATGCCCCGCACAACAATGCCGCCCTTGGATTTTACAAGATGGAGTTTTTCCTGTGTCTCTGAAGCAGCATCAAGAACATCCTGGTCTGTAATCTTTTTGGCATGCTCTTTTTCGTAAGCTTCCATCAGTTTATTGAATACCTGGCCTTCTTTCAGACCGCCATGCCCGATCGCTGCCAGTACAGAATCCCAGTCACGGAATCCGTACTTATGCATAACTGCTTCCATATACTGACTTTTTGTATAGGAGCCAATCTTATATCCCTTGGTCTTTGCATACTGAGCAAGCATGTCTTTTCCCTTCAGGATATTATCTTCTTTCAGTTCTTTTTTAAACCACTGATTAATCTTATTCTTTGCCTGTGTACTTTTTACCAGCTTCAGCCAGTCTCGGCTGGGACCCTGAGAATTCTGAGAAGTAATGATTTCAATACGGTCTCCGTTCTGAATTTCATACTCAATTGGAACCAGTTTCCCATTTACCCGGGCTCCCACCATACGATTTCCCACTGCACTGTGGACACAATAAGCAAAATCAATAGGCGTAGAGCCTGCCGGAAGTGTTTTGACATCTCCCAGCGGAGTAAAACAGTAAACACTGTCGGCAAAAAGATCCAGATCATTCTTCAAAAGGCTCATGAATTCTCTGTTGTCAGACATGTCTCTCTGCCATTCCAGAATCTGACGGAGCCAGTTCAGTTTTTCTTCCTCACTTTTGCCAACCGGAGTTTTTCCGTCTGAGGATTCCTTATATTTCCAGTGGGCTGCAATACCATATTCTGCAGTCTTATGCATTTCATAAGTACGGATCTGAATCTCAAAAGGCTGTCCGCTTGGACCGATCAGTGTCGTATGAAGAGACTGATACATATTCGGTTTCGGCATGGCAATATAATCCTTAAATCTGCCGGGAATAGGTTTATACATTTCGTGTATCACGCCAAGAGCCGCATAGCAGTCTTTTACATTATCTACCAGTATACGCACTGCAAAAAGGTCATAAATCTGGTCAATGGTCTTATTCTGGTTGACCATTTTTTTATAAATACTGAAAAAATGTTTGATACGTCCATCTACCTGCGCTTCTATCCCGGCATCTTCCATATGCTGCTTTACCTGTTTTACGATTCCGTTGACAAATTCCTCTCTTTCACTTTTTCTCAGTGAAACTTTATCAACAAGATCATAATAAACATCCGGTTTCAGATATTTCAGAGAAAGATCATCCAGCTCTACCTTGATTTTGGAAATACCAAGACGCATGGCAATAGGAGCATAGATATCCATTGTCTCTCTTGCTTTTTCCTGCTGCTTTTCCGGACGCATATACTGCAGTGTACGCATATTGTGAAGGCGGTCTGCCAGTTTGATCAGAATAACCCTGATATCCTTTGCCATGGCAAGAAACATTTTTCGCAGATTTTCCGCCTGGAGTTCCACCTTGTCTTTAGAATAATTCAGCTGTCCCAGCTTCGTAACTCCATCTACCAGAAGCGCCACCTCTGCTCCGAATTCCTTTTCCACTTCTTCATATGTCATCCAGGTATCTTCAACAGAATCATGAAGAAGTCCGGCAACGATCGTTTCTTTATCAAGTTCCAGATCTGCCAGGATAATACCCACACAAAGGGGATGGATGATATATGGTTCTCCTGACTTTCTCTTCTGATCCTTGTGAGCCTCTTTTGCAACCTCATATGCTTTCTGTATCATGGTAATATCCGTAGACGGATGATATTTTTTCACACTGGTGATCAATTCCTGATACAGAACCTCCGGACTGGTAAAATCACTCATGGATTTTACGGCTGCATCTGCTTTTTTTACGGTCTCCCTTTTTTCCGCATCTGTCAGTCCGGGTTGTTTATTAAGCTTTGTATTTTTATCTTTTTCTGCCATTCTCTCCCACCTGCCTGATATTCGATCTGTCTGTGGTCAGTTGCTGCAGCAAACAAAAACATAATTTTTGCTGCTCCGGTTATTTTCCTTCATAGCGGATTACGGAAGCCACGTCATAACCTGCCAGCTTTTCACGTCCCTTAAGTCCGGCCAGTTCCATCAAAAATACAATTTTAACCACTTCACCGCCAAGCTCTTCAATCAGTTTTACTGCTGCTTCCACCGTACCGCCTGTAGCGATCAGATCATCGATCACAGCCACTTTCTGTCCCGGCTTGATCGAATCTTTATGCATCTCAATAGTAGCGCTGCCATACTCCAGATCATAGCTTCTGGAAACTGTCTCACATGGAAGCTTACCTTTTTTCCGAACCGGCACAAATGGTTTATGAAGATTGTATGCAATCGGTACACCAAACATAAATCCTCTAGATTCTGTTCCAACAATTACATCTACATCCGTGTCTTTCAGACAATCCTGCATAAGATCAATCGCTAATGTCAGTCCGTCTGCATCCTGCAGAATACTTGTTACATCCCGGAAAATAATTCCCGGTTCCGGAAAATCCGGAATACTTCTTACATAATCTTCAATTTTCTTCATAGTCCCGTACCTCCGCCTGTCATATTATAGTTGCGGCAAAAAGCCATTTTTATCATAAATAATCTCAATAAGTATATCACTTTTTTTAAACGGAATCAATCAAAAACCCGACAACTCTCGCCAAAAGCCTGCTTTTTTCGCATCTGCAGACATCTGCCTTTTTCTTGTATTTACATATAATTTCGAATCACTGCCTGAAGAGTTTCCCTTCCCTGATATACATTGATCTCCGGATAATATGTTACAGAAATGGTTTCCATCTTCTGTACATAAGACTGAAATTCCAGCGCCTGCCCAAAATATACTGCATCCACAGAAGCTCCTGAGGTGTCCATAAGTTTCATTTTTGCCACATTCTGATTTTTGCCCAGAATTCTCAGATTTAAAACACGAAGACCTTTCTGGGCAAATAACGGCTTTGTGTTTGCCTTTCCAAAAGGTTCCAGAACAGACAACTGTTCTGTCAGTTCTCTGGAAAGATAAGAAATTGGCATTGGAACATCGATGGTGATCTTTGGAGTCAATTCTGCCTCTGTAAGCGTACACAGGTCATTCAGTCTTCTTCGGAAAATCTCTACATTTTCTTCTTTCAGAGAAAGCCCCGCCGCCATGGGATGACCGCCAAACTGTTCCAGAAGGTCACTGCATTTTACCAGTTCTTCATACATTGAATACGCTTCTATGGAACGTCCGCTTCCTTTTACTCCATTCTCTGCCTTTGTCAGCACAAATACCGGCTTATAATATTTCTCTCTCAAACGGCCGGCAATGATTCCGGCCAGGCTTTCATGGCATTCCGGAAGGTATACTACAAGGACTCTGTCCTTTGAAAGCTCTGACTGTTCGATAAGATCAACCGCTTTATCTCTTCCTTCTTCTGTCATTGCCTTACGGCTCTGGTTCAATGCAACCAGATCTCCTGCCGCCTTTGCCGCCTGATCCCAATTCTTAGTACAAAGAAGCGACAGTGCTCTGGATGCAGTATCCAGTCTTCCACTGGCATTAATGCAGGGACCCAGCACAAATCCCACATGATATGCAGTAATTCTTTCTCCGGTCAGACCATTTGCTTCGATCAGCGCCTGAAAGCCTTGATTCTCTGTATGAGGAAGCCTTTTCAGTCCCTCCTTTACAATAATCCTGTTTTCCCCCTGCAGATCCATAACATCTCCGACTGTTGCTACTGCTGCCGCTTCAGAAAACTCCAGAATCTCATCCCGCCCAATACCATATGTTTCATAGAGGGACCATATCAGTTTCCATGCCACTACCGCTCCACAGATATTTTTGTTTGGATACTCACATCCCGGCTGCTTAGGATTGATCACCGCATCAGCCTGAGGAATGATCCATACTCTCCCCTGCTCCGTATCCTCATAAGGAATCTCATGATGATCCGTTACGATCACTGTCATTCCGCCTTTTTTTGCCAGAGCAATCTCCTGAGATGCTGCAATTCCATTGTCACAGGTAACAATCGTATCAATTCCATCAACTGCGGCCTTTTCAATCAGCTGGCTGTGCAGACCGTAACCATCTTTGATCCTGTCCGGAATATAAGTATCCACATCTGCTCCGAGACGTTTCAGTCCTGTAAGCAAAATATAAGTAGCAGTCACACCATCAATATCATAGTCACCAATAATACGAATTTTCGCACCGGAATCAATTTTTGCCGACAGAATTTCTGCTGCTTTTTTCATGTCCTTCAAAAGCCAGGGAGAAGGAATGTCATCGAGAGTTCCATACAGATAGGAACGAATGTCATCCATCCCTTCTACGTCCCGGTTTCGAATCAGCCTTGCAATAACCGGGTCTATTCCAAATTTTTTCCCAATTTCCTGGAAATCAGCTTTTTTTGCCATTACTACCCATTTTTCCATCTTTTTCTCCTGTTAAAAATATGCCCCGGGACAAACATACTGCCCCGGGACTATTTTTCTCATCCTGATTTATTCAGTTTTGTCATTATCTGAAGCAGAATTTTTCTCTGCTTCCTGAGCAGCCAGACGCTCTGCTACTCTTTTACGATTTTTCTTTTTCGGCTGCTTCTGTCCATTTCCCTGCTTCTGAACAGATACAGTACTCTGAACACTTTCGCTGTTCTTCTGGTCTGATATCTGTTGTACAGCAGACTGTACTTTATTTTTGCCAAATCCCTGTTTCATTACCAGCCACAGAGAACCTGTAATACATACAGAAGAATATGCACCGCAGACAATACCTGCCATTAACGGAAGTGCAAACTCACGGATAGAAGATACTCCCATTACGAAAAGTACTGCAACCATCACAAACGTAGTTAAAGAAGTATAAATACTTCTGGTAAGAGTCTGTGTGATACTGTCATTTACAATCTCTACAAGATCTGCACGAGCGCCTCTCTTCTTCATATTTTCACGAATACGGTCAAAAATGACAATCGTTGCATTGATACTGTAACCTACAATGGTCAGCATACATGCGATAAAGGTATTTCCCACGGAAATCCTTGCCAGCGCATAAAAAGCAAATACCACAAGTACATCATGCACAAGTGCAAGAACTGCACTGCCGGCAAAACGGATATCTTTAAACCGGAACCAAATATATACCAGCATACAAAGAGTTGCCACAACTACTGCAACAAATGCATCCTGTCTCATTTCGGAGCTGACTGTGGATGAAATACTTTCTGATGCGATCAGTGATCTGTCCACATCAAATTTTTCTACCATTGCATCATTCAGTGCCTCTCTTTCTTCCTGGGAAAGAGCACGTGTTTTAATGATTACCTGATTTGTTCCGACAACTTTCGTAGGCTGTACATTCTTGTCTCCTGTGACATCCTCTACTACCGGTGTAACCTCGGAATCGATGGTCTTAATATCCATGTCTTCATTAAAGGTAACTGTAGTGGCAGTTCCTCCAGAAAACTCCAGACTGTAGTTCAGGCTGCTTCCATCTGTTTTCTGATGGATCATCATAGATACTGGTCCCACAAGAATCAGAATCAGAGAAATAATAAAAAAGATATTTTTCTTTCCAACAAAATTGAAAGATTTTCTCTGTTTTGCTTTTCCATAGAACTTTGCATCCTGGAATCCTACTGCATAAAGAGCATTCATGATCAGTCTTGAGATCACCAAAGCTGTAAACATGGAAACCACAATACCAAGAGCCAGTGTGTATGCAAATCCCTTAACTGTACCGGATCCAAGCCACATCAAGACTACAGATGCGATCAGCGTTGTGATATTTCCGTCAATGATTGCAGAAAACGCTTTGGAAAATCCGGCACGGATAGCAGTCCTTACAGAACTTCCCTCTGCAATCTCTTCCTGAATACGTGCATAAATGATAACATTAGCATCTACCGCCATACCGATACCCAGGATGATACCTGCAATACCCGGGAGTGTCAGAGTAATATCAAATGCATTGAGAGTGATCAGCTCAATTGCTGTATACAGAATCAGTGCAAATGCAGCAACGATACCCGGTATCCTGTAAACAAGGATCATAAATAAAATAACGATTGCAAGTCCGATTGCACCTGCAGTAACACTTGTTGTAATTGCCTCTTCTCCAAGCTGGGCAGCAACCACACTGGAGCGAAGTTCTTCCAGTTCAAGACTCAGCGAACCAATGCGGATGTAGGATGCCAGATTCTGTGCTTCCTCTACTCCTGACATTCCATTGATTTCTGCCTGTCCGCCTGTGATTGCTTCCTCTACTGTGGGAGCACTTAATACTTCATTATCATAAATGATCGCAATCTGCTTTCCTACATTTGCCTCTGTAGCTTCTGCAAATTTCTTTTTACCTTCTTCTGTAAGTTTCAGGCTGACTGCATATTCTCTGCTGCTGCCGTCCTGCTTCTGGTAAGCACCACCCTGGGCATCTGCCACATCTGTACCTTCCAGTACAACAGATCCTGCCTCTCTGATCTCATCAAGACTTCTTGCAAGCTCATATTTTGTTTCACCTGCAACAAAGTTTGCATTACCATCTTTATCGGTTTCTTCGATAAAGCAAAGAGAACCTGGTTTACCCAGATCATTCAGGATCTTATCTGCATCGGTCACACCCGGAATCTCTACTGTGATACGGTTGTCACCTTCCTGATAAGCCTGTGCCTCCGTACTGTACTGTTCCACACGCTTCTGCATTTTATAAACAGTATCAGACATATCTTCTTTGCTCGGATCCTTATCTTTTGCCTCATAAGTGATACTTACTCCACCTGACAGATCAAGACCGGTATTGATGTTCTTTGCCGCTCCGGTTCCTGTCGGGCCAAAACCCACACCGGCTGTATAGCACAGGAATGCCGTCAGGATCACAGTAAGGACCAGTACAATGACTCCTCTTTTTTTCTTCATTGTTTTTCCCTTCTTTTTTAAGTCCCCATGATACCATAAGTTATCCTGCGGACTGATTTATCTAGTCCGCAAGAGCGGCTTTGATCATAATTGCACACTCCACTCGTTTTCTCTGAAGTTCGCATCCGATCTCATAATTTCCCTTTACATCATTCTGGAAATGATATGCATTTGCAGCACATCCTCCACTGCAGTAAAATCTTGCAAAACAATCTTTACATGCTTCTTTTGTATAAACATTGCAGTTTTTAAATTCATCACGAACCTGCGGACGGGTAATTCCTTCATCTACATTTCCCATCAGGAACTGTTCTTCACCTACAAACTGGTGACATGGATAAAGATCTCCCCACGGAGTCACTGCAAGATACTCTGTCCCTGAACCACAGCCGGAAAGACGTTTATAAACACAAGGACCGCCTGTAAGGTCGATCATAAAGTGGAAGAAATTAAATCCTCTTCCTTCCTTTTCCCTTTTGATCATCTCCTTCGCAAGAATATCATATTCCTCAAGGATCTGAGGGATATCCTCTTCTCGGATTGCATAATCTTCTTCCTCCGGTGCTACAACAGGTTCAACAGAAACCTGCTTAAAGCCCATATCCGCCAGATGAAGGACATCCTTGGAAAAATCAAGATTATGGTGAGTAAATGTACCTCTTACATAATACTTGTCCTGATTTCTGGATTCCGCAAACTTCTGGAATTTCGGCATGATCAGGTCATAGCTTCCAGCGCCTTTGCGGAAAGGTCTCATGTGATCATGAACCTCTTTCCGTCCATCTACGCTAAGTACCACGTTTGCCATCTCCCGATTGCAGAACTCCATTACCTCATCGTCAAGAAGAACTCCGTTAGTGGTAAGGGTAAAACGGAAATTTTTATTGTGAAGTTTTTCCTGCTCACGACCATATTTTACCAGGTCTTTCACAACCTGCCAGTTCATAAGCGGTTCCCCGCCAAAGAAATCCACCTCCAGATTTCTTCTGGAGCCGGAATTTGCGATCAGGAAATCCAGTGCTTTCTTTCCAGTCTCAAAAGACATCAGAGCTCTTCTTCCATGGTATTCTCCCTCCTCCGCAAAACAATAGCGGCAGGCAAGATTACAGTCATGAGCAATATGAAGGCAAAGGGCTTTTACTACCGGTTTACTGTTTTTCGTAAACTCCTCAATGGCACCTTCATAAATATCTTTTGTAAAAAGCATACCTTCTTCCTGAAGTTTCAGGCATTCAGAAACAGAAGTTTTTATATCCTCTTCTTTGTATCTGTCCTTTAATTTTGTAACGATCTCTTCTTGTGAGACACCTTCTTCTATGTACGGTAAAACCTCATAAGTAACAAGGTCCACCAGGTGAATACATCCACTGTTAATATCCAGAACAATGTTATAACCATTATTTTGATATCTGTGTATCAGACTCATTTTTGAAAATCCTTTCCTATAATTTCATCTTTGAAACACATAAGACTCCATGTCAGTACTTCATCAAAATGTATGACAAAGAAAGAAGCAGCGGTTTTCACCCCGCTGCTTAAATGCCTTCCCAAAACTCTGTCTTATTTGTGCTCGCAGCTCTGATTTCCTACTGTACAGGAAGTTTTGCATGCTGACTGACAGGAAGTCTGGCACTCACCGCATCCACCTTTTTTTACTGTGTTCTGCAGATTCTTTGTATTTAATGTTTTGATATGCTCCATTGTATATCCTCCTTTATGTATATAAAATTATCTGGGCATAGTATAGCATAAAATCCCATCAAATAAAAGACTTTTTTTCCTTATGCAAACATACCGCCCAGTGCACCGCCTCCCAGACACATACAGAACGTGGTAAGCAAATGCTGGAAAGACATATCCCACCTCTTTTCTACTGCAAAAGATACTATAACAAGCAACGCAAAATAAGCCAGCCCTACCAGTATTCCCCAGTAATATTTATTCTTCCTCATGCGTTTTCCTGCCATAAACCCTCCTGCAAAGCAAGCCAGAACATATACTGCTGTAATCGCGGCTAAAACAGGCACCGTTCCCAGATCAAATTGAAATACAAAGAAAGCCAAAGCCAAAAGACAGATTCCCGTAAGTCCATATGCTAAAAAAAGTGCTCGTAAAACAACTTTAATTTTCATAAAAAACCCTCCCCCTATAACATATATATGGGGGAGGATTTTTCTTATTACCATGATTTTATTTTTTTCTGCGTTTCAGATAAATGATAACACCTACAATCACCACTGCCGCAACACCAAGAATCACAAACGGAAGAATCAATGTGTTGTCTCCTGTATTGACAGCAGAAGTAGGATCACTGTCTGCTTCTTTACTTTTATCATCTGAACTGTTCTCTTCATTTTTTACCGGAGAAGCCTCCTGTACTGTACCATTTTCTTTCTCAGGGGCTGCAGTTACTGATACCTGAGTATTATTAGACGGAGTTTCTGGTACAGGAGTCAAGATATCACCTGCAGACTCAGTATCACCATAACCATCCTCCTGAATTTCCTCGCCTACCAGCGGTCTGCTTCCGGCTATTCCAAAAGGACTGAAAGAATGTGTACTGAAGACCATTGTGCTTCCATCTACACTTGGAACAATTGTTTCCATTGCTCCACTGTCCAAAAGATGCTCAATCGTATAGCTGTATCCTGCTTTTACCGGAACAGTCACACTGATATATTCTCCATCCGGTATTTCGTATTCTGTATTATTTTTCAGATCCCAAAGCTCAAACTCGTATGATTTAAATACATTTGCCTCAGTCTCATTTGTAAACTGGTAATCCTCCCCACTGGTGGCACGGAATTGCACATACCATGGAAGATTGATGCCTGACACAGAAATACCATTGCAAGAATGGTTTTCTTCCGCAGCAGCCTGCTGTTCTTCCTCTGAAAGATCCTCCTCCGCATCTGTAGGACGTGAATCTTCTGATTCTTCTATATTTCCGTCAAATATATTATCAGTTTCAGGTGTTACCGTTGGGGTTGGTGTCTCCTGTTCGTCTGGAGTCACAGTTGGTTCCGGGGTTACCGTCGGTTCCGGAGTCTCTTCCCCGTCCGGAGTCACAGTTGGCTCTGGTGTTACCGTTGGTTCCGGAGCATCTTCCTCATCTGGAGTCACGGTTGGTTCCGGGGTTACCGTCGGTTCCGGAGTCTCTTCCCCGTCCGGAGTCACAG